>Ga0308164_10000157_pt1 | contig 180915 bp, 179 predicted proteins | sample PhyTR2_FD_201031 | JGI IMG/M metagenome (GOLD analysis project Ga0308164, IMG submission 201031) | Phyllosphere microbial communities from UC Gill Tract Community Farm, Albany, California, United States - DLSLT.R2 | ecosystem: Host-associated > Plants > Phyllosphere > Unclassified | place... | reverse complement strand
GGTCGTCAAGATCCTGGACTTCGGCGCACTGATCAACCTGCTGCCCGGCAAGGACGGCCTGCTGCACATCAGCCAGATCGCCCACCAGCGAGTCGAGAAGGTCACCGACTTCCTGTCGGAAGGCCAGATCGTCAAGGTCAAGGTTCTCGAGACCGACGAAAAGGGCCGCGTCAAGCTGTCCATGAAGGCCCTGCTGGATCGTCCTGCCTACAACGAGCAGGCTCCCGCACCGCAGCAGCCCTAAACGCTGACGACACGACGGGCTGCGAGCGGCATTGCAGCCGCCGCAGCCCGTTGTTGCGTCGAGGCCGATCCGGCCGTCTTCTTTTACCGTTTGAGGACTTCCCATGCGAGCTGTCGAAATCACCCAGTACGGCGCCCCCGAGGTGCTGGTGATGGGCGAGCGCCCGCGGCCGGTTCCGGCTGCCGGCGAGTTGCTGATCCGCGTGGCCGCCAGCGGCATCAACCGGCCCGACGTATTGCAGCGCACCGGCAACTATCCGGTGCCGCCGGGGGCCTCCGATATTCCCGGCCTCGAAGTGGCCGGCGTGGTGGAGGAGGGCGAGCCCGCGGCGTTGGCGGCAGCCGGCCTGAAGCTGGGCGACCGCGTCTGTGCGCTGCTGCCCGGTGGCGGCTACGCCGAATACGCGGTCGCGTCCGTCGACCTGTGCCTGCCGGTTCCGCCCTGCCTGAGCGATATCGAGGCGGCCTCGCTGCCCGAGACCTTTTTCACCGTGTGGAGCAACGTCTTCATGCGCGGCCGACTGCAGTCCGGCGAAACCCTGCTGGTGCAGGGCGGCACCAGCGGCATCGGCGTCACCGCGATCCTGGTGGCGAAAGCCATGGGCGCGACCGTGATCGTCACCGCCGGCAGCGACGAGAAATGCCAGGCCTGCCTGGGCCTCGGCGCGGACCATGCCATCAACTACAAGACGCAGGACTTCGTCGCCGAGGTCAAGCGCCTCACCGGCGACAAGGGCGCCGACGTCGTGCTGGACATGGTCGCGGGCGATTACGTCAAGCGTGAGATCGAGTGTCTGGCCGAAGACGGCCGCATCGTGATCATCGCGGTTCAGGGCGGAACCAAGGCCGAGTTCAATGCCGGCCAACTGCTGCGCCGGCGTCTCACCATCACCGGCTCGACCCTGCGTCCGCGCACCGTCGCCTTCAAGGCCACCATCGCGGCGGAGTTGCGCCAGCGGGTGTGGCCGCTGCTGGCATCCGGCCGCATCAAGCCCATCGTCCATGACACCTTCGAGGCCGCACGTGCGGCCGAGGCGCATGCGCTGATGGAATCCGGCACACACGTCGGCAAGATCGTTTTGACCTGGTAGTTATTCATGCAGCAACGCAAAAAATTTGTCGCCGGCAACTGGAAGATGAACGGCAGCCTGACCGCCAACGCGGCACTGCTGGAAGGCGTGATCGCCGGCCTCGGCTCGCCCGCCTGCACCGTGGCCGCCTGCGTGCCGGCGCCTTATCTGGCACAGGTACAGGCGAGCGTTGCCGGCACCGCTTTGGCGCTCGGCGCCCAGGACGTGTCCGCGTTCGCCTCCGGCGCATACACCGGCGAAGTGTCGGCCGCCATGCTTGGCGAGTTCGGCGTGTCTTACTGCATCGTCGGCCACTCGGAACGCCGCCAGTACCACGGCGAAACCGATGCCACCGTCGCCGCCAAGGCACTCGCGGCACTCGACAAGGGCATCACGCCGATCGTGTGCGTCGGCGAAACCCTCGCCGAGCGCGAAGCCGGACAGACCGAAGCGGTCGTGCGCCGCCAGCTCGCAGCAGTGCTGACGCAGCTCGGCGACAAGGCTGCGCGCATGGTGCTGGCTTATGAACCAGTCTGGGCCATCGGCACCGGCAAGACGGCGAGTCCGGAGCAGGCGCAAGCGGTGCACGCGGCGCTGCGGGCGCAGCTGCAGGCCGTCGGCGATGCCGTCGCGGCGCAGCCCATCCTCTACGGTGGCAGCATGAACGCCGCCAATGCCGCCCAGCTGCTGGCCCAGCCGGACATCGATGGCGGCCTGATCGGCGGTGCGTCGCTCAAGGCTGCAGATTTCCTGACCATCGTGGCGGCGGCCCGCTGAATACCTTCCCACCCCATCCTTTTTTGCGTAATCGCTCAGACAAGATCCCGAAATGAACATCGTCCATAACCTGCTGCTGGTGATCCAGATTCTGTCCGCCCTGGCCATGATCGGCCTCATCCTGGTGCAACACGGCAAGGGTGCCGACATGGGCGCCGCCTTCGGCAGCGGTGGTGCCGGCAGCCTGTTCGGCGCCAGTGGCAGCGCCAACTTCCTGTCGCGCACCACGGCGGTATTGGCGGCCGTGTTTTTTGTCTGCACGTTGGCATTGGCTTACTTCGGCAATCTGCGGACGGAAGGGTCGGGCAGCGTGCTGGACCGCGTTTCCGCACCCGCGCCGGTGACCGCTCCGGTCGCGCCTGTCGATACCGGCCCGGCTTCGCAAATTCCGGGCAATGCGCCGACTGCCCCGCAGGCGCCTGCCGCCAGCGGCTCGGCCAATGTGCCTGCGCCCACTCCTGCGCCGAAGGCTCCCTGAACACATCTATAAGAGTTCAGCAAAAACTCTCGTCACCGGTGGAAAACCCGGATGATTAAAGGGTAGAATCTGAGTCTGTTCGGAAAGCCACAAACTGTAAGCGCGACGACAAGTCGATCAAGCAGTCCTCATGCCATCCGAACAAAGCAAGACATAAGCCGTCGTGGTGAAATTGGTAGACACGCTATCTTGAGGGGGTAGTGGCGAAAGCTGTGCGAGTTCGAGTCTCGCCGACGGCACCATACAAGACGGGCCCGCATCTTGCGATGCGGGCCCGTACGAGTAGACAGAAGGCAAGCCCCAGATGAACCTCAGTCAGTACCTCCCCGTCCTTCTGTTCATCCTGGTCGGCATCGGTGTCGGGATTGCACCGCAAGCCCTCGGTTACCTGCTCGGTCCCAACCGGCCCGATGCGGCCAAAAACTCCCCTTACGAATGCGGCTTCGAAGCTTTCGAAGATGCCCGCATGCAGTTCGACGTACGGTATTACCTCGTCGCCATCCTGTTCATCCTGTTCGATCTCGAGATCGCCTTCCTGTTTCCCTGGGCTGTCGCCTTGAAGACCATCGGTCCAGTGGGTTTCTGGGCTGCAGTGATCTTCCTGGGCATCCTTGTCGTGGGCTTCGCCTACGAATGGAAAAAGGGCGCGCTGGACTGGGAATAACGCATCGGCTGGCAAGGAGCACACGCCATGGCAATTGAAGGAATCCTGAAGGAAGGGTTCATCACCACGTCCTACGACTCGGTGGTGAACTGGGCAAAAACCGGCTCCCTGTGGCCCATGACCTTCGGTCTGGCCTGCTGCGCGGTCGAGATGATGCACGCGGCGGCCGCACGCTACGACATCGGCCGTTTCGGTGCCGAAGTCTTCCGCGCGAGCCCGCGCCAGTCCGATCTGATGATCGTGGCCGGCACTTTGTGCAACAAGATGGCGCCGGCGCTGCGCAAGGTGTACGACCAGATGGCCGAGCCCCGCTGGGTGCTCTCCATGGGCTCTTGTGCCAATGGTGGCGGCTACTACCACTACAGCTATTCGGTGGTGCGCGGCTGCGACCGCATCGTGCCGGTCGATGTTTACGTGCCGGGCTGCCCGCCCACGGCCGAAGCATTGATCTACGGGATCATCCAGCTGCAGCAGAAGGTTCGCCGCACCAACACCATCGCTCGTGTATGAGCGAGGCGCATAACGACAACAACGCCCCGATGACAGCCGAATCCTATGCAGTCGCCCCCGAGGCGCTGAAAGAAACCGTCGTCGCCACGCTTGGCGACAAGGCCCGACGCGTCGAAGTGCGTCTGGGCGAGGTGACCGTCATCGTCACCGCCGAGCACTACCTCGATGTGATGCAGACCCTGCGCGATGCGCCCGGCTGCCGTTTCGAGCAGCTCATCGACATCTGCGGGGTCGATTACTCCACCTACCGCGACGGCATGTACGAAGGCCTGCGCTACGCATCCGTCGCGCACCTGCTGTCGGTCAGCCTGAACCAGCGCGTGCGCGTCAAGGTTTTCTGCCCGGACGACGACCTGCCGGTGGTGGCTTCGGTCAATCACCTCTGGAACGCCGCCAACTGGTTCGAGCGCGAAGCCTTCGACCTGTTCGGCATCGTCTACGAAGGCCACGAAGACCTGCGCCGCATCCTGACCGACTACGGCTTCATCGGCCATCCGTTCCGCAAGGACTTCCCGCTGTCGGGCCATGTCGAGATGCGCTACGACGCCGACCTGAAACGCGTCATCTACCAGCCCGTCTCCATCGAGCCGCGCGAAGTCACGCCCCGCATCCTGCGCGAAGACAACTACGGTGGTGGACTCCATTAATCGCCATGGCTGAGATCAAGAACTACACCCTCAACTTCGGTCCGCAGCATCCTGCAGCCCACGGCGTGCTGCGCCTGGTGCTCGAGCTCGACGGCGAAGTCGTGCAACGTGCCGACCCGCATATTGGCCTGCTGCACCGCGCCACCGAGAAGCTGGCCGAACACAAGACCTTCATCCAGTCGCTGCCCTACATGGACCGCCTGGATTACGTCTCGATGATGTGCAACGAGCACGCCTACTGCCTGGCCATCGAGAAGCTGCTGGGCCTCGAAGTGCCCATCCGCGCGCAGTACATCCGCGTGATGTTCAGCGAAATCACCCGCATGCTGAACCACCTGATGTGGCTCGGCTCGCACGGCAACGACTGCGGCAGCTCGACCATCCTGATCTACGCGTTCCGGGAGCGTGAAGACCTGTTCGACATGTACGAGGCGGTCTCCGGCGCGCGTATGCATGCGGCGTATTTCCGTCCGGGCGGCGTCTACCGCGACCTGCCGGACACCATGCCGCAATACACGGTCAGCAAGATCAAGAACGCCCGTGCGCTGGCCCGCATGAACGAGAACCGCCAGGGTTCGTTGCTCGACTTCATCGAAGACTTCACCAACCGCTTCGACCACAACTGCGACGAGTACCACACGCTGCTCACCGAGAACCGCATCTGGAAGCAGCGCACCGTGGGCATCGGCGTGATGACCCAGGAGCGCGCGCTCAACCTCGGCCTCACCGGCCCGATGCTGCGTGGCTCGGGCATCGCCTGGGACCTGCGCAAGAAGCAGCCGTACGACGCGTACGACAAGATGGAGTTCGACATTCCCGTCGGCAAGACCGGCGACTGCTACGACCGTTACCTGGTCCGCATGGAAGAACTCCGCCAGTCCAACAAGATCATCAAGCAGTGCGTTGCATGGCTCAAGGCCAATCCCGGCCCGGTCATCACCGACAACCACAAGATTGCGCCGCCCGACCGCGAGTCGATGAAGGCCAACATGGAAGAGCTGATCCATCACTTCAAGCTCTTCACCGAAGGTTTCCATGTGCCCGAAGGCGAGGCCTATGCCGCCGTCGAGCACCCCAAGGGCGAGTTCGGCATCTACCTGATGAGCGACGGCGCCAACAAGCCTTACCGCCTGAAGATCCGCGCGCCGGGTTTCGTTCACCTCGCCGCGCTCGACGAGATGGCCCGCGGCCACATGATCGCCGACGCGGTTGCCGTCATTGGCACGCTGGATATCGTTTTCGGAGAGATCGACCGATGAGCGCCCCACACGCACATTCCCACGCCGAGACCGAAGCGCTGCCGCTGTCGGACGAAGCCCTGGCCCGCTTCGACAAGGAAGTCGCCAAGTACCCGTACGCCCAGCGCCAGTCGGCCGTGATGGCCTGCCTGGCCATTGCCCAGCAAGAGCACGGCTACGTGAGCCAGGCGAGCGAGGCAGTCATCGCCGAGCGTCTCGGCATGCCCGAGATCGCGGTGCGCGAAGTGACCACTTTCTACAACATGTACAACCAGCACAAGCTGGGCAAGTACAAGCTGAACGTCTGCACCAACCTGCCGTGCCAGCTGCGCGATGGCCAGAAGGCGCTGCACCACCTGGAGCAGAAGCTGGGCATCACCATGGGCCAGACCACGGCCGACGGCCTGTTCACGCTACAGCAGAGCGAATGCCTGGGCGCCTGTGCCGATTCGCCGGTGATGCTGGTCAACGACCGGACCATGTGCAGCTTCATGAGCAACGAAAAGCTCGACCAGCTGATCGACGGCCTCAAGGGAGCCCAAGGATGAACGCAGAACAAGTTCTCTCGCAGTTCCAGGCGACGGGCGTCCAGACCTGTTTCCACGACCGCCACATCGAACCGCAAATCTACGCCGATCTCGACGGTACCAACTGGCGCCTGAAGGACTACGAAGCCCGTGGCGGCTACGCGGCCCTGCGCAAGATCCTGCTGGGTGCCGACGGTGCCGAGCCGATGACGCAGGACCAGGTCATCGCCACCGTCAAGGAATCGGCACTGCGCGGCCGCGGCGGCGCGGGCTTCCCGACCGGCCTCAAGTGGAGCTTCATGCCCCGTTCGTTCCCGGGCCAGAAGTACCTCGTCTGCAATTCGGACGAAGGCGAGCCGGGCACCTGCAAGGATCGCGACATCCTGCAGTTCAACCCGCACATCGTCATCGAAGGCATGATCATCGCGGCCTTCGCGATGGGCATTTCCGTGGGCTACAACTACATCCACGGCGAAATCTTCCAGACCTACGACCGCTTCGAGGAAGCGCTCGAAGAGGCGAGGGCGGCCGGCTACCTGGGCGACCAGTTGCTGGGCAGCAATTTCAGCTTCCACCTGCATGCCTTCCACGGTTTCGGCGCCTATATCTGCGGTGAAGAAACCGCGTTGCTCGAATCGCTCGAAGGCAAGAAGGGCCAGCCCCGCTTCAAGCCGCCGTTTCCGGCCAGTTTCGGCCTTTACGGCAAGCCGACCACCATCAACAACACCGAGACCTTCGCAGCCGTTCCCTGGATCATCCGCAACGGCGGCGCCGCGTACCTCGCCTGCGGCAAGCCCAACAACGGCGGCACCAAGATCTTCTCGGTGTCAGGTGACGTCGAAATGCCCGGCAACTACGAGATCCCGCTGGGCACGCCGTTCAGCAAGCTGCTCGAGCTGGCCGGTGGTGTGCGCAAGGGCCGCACCCTCAAGGCGGTGATCCCCGGTGGATCGTCTTCCCCGGTGCTGCCGGCCGACGTCATGATGCAGTGCACGATGGACTACGACTCCATCGCCAAGGCCGGCTCCATGCTGGGTTCGGGCGCGCTGATCGTGATGGACGATTCGCGCGACATGGTCGAGTCGCTTCTGCGTCTTTCGTATTTCTACATGCACGAGTCCTGCGGCCAGTGCACGCCCTGCCGTGAAGGCACGGGCTGGATGTGGCGTGTTATCGACCGCATCCTGAACGAGCACGGGCGCGAGGGCGACCTCGACCTGCTCAACTCGTTGGCAGACAACATCCAGGGGCGCACCATCTGCGCCCTCGGCGACGCAGCGGCCATGCCGGTGCGCGCCATGATCAAGCACTTCCGCCCCGAATTCGAGGCGCTGATCCAGCAGAGGAAGAATCCCGCCGGCACGGCTACCGCCTGAGCTAGCGAGAAGACACGACATGGTTGAAATCCAACTCGACGGCCAAAAGGTCGAAGTCGCCGAAGGCTGCATGGTGATGCACGCCGCCGAAAAGGCCGGCACCTATATCCCGCACTTCTGCTATCACAAGAAGCTGTCCATCGCCGCCAACTGCCGCATGTGCCTGGTGGAAGTGGAGAAGGCGCCCAAGCCGATGCCGGCCTGCGCCACGCCGGTCACCAACGGCATGATCGTCCGCACCAAGAGCGACAAGGCCATCAAGGCCCAGCAGTCGGTGATGGAGTTCCTGCTCATCAACCATCCGCTCGATTGCCCCATCTGCGACCAGGGCGGCGAATGCCAGCTGCAGGATCTGGCGGTGGGATATGGCGGCTCGGCCTCGCGCTACGCCGAAGAAAAGCGCGTTGTCTTCCACAAGGACGTCGGCCCGCTGATCTCGATGGAAGAGATGAGCCGCTGCATCCATTGCACCCGCTGCGTGCGCTTCGGCCAGGAAGTGGCCGGCGTGATGGAGCTGGGCATGATCCATCGCGGCGAGCACTCCGAAATCACCACCGTGGTCGGCGATACGGTCGACTCCGAGCTGTCGGGCAACATGATCGACATCTGCCCGGTCGGCGCGCTCACCAGCAAGCCTTTCCGCTACAGCGCCCGCACCTGGGAACTGTCGCGCCGCAAGTCGGTCAGCCCGCACGATTCCACGGGTGCCAACCTGATCGTGCAGGTCAAGAACAACCAGGTCATGCGTGTCCTGCCGCTCGAGAACGAAGACGTCAACGAGTGCTGGATCGCCGACCGCGACCGTTTTTCCTACGAAGCGCTCAACGGCGACGAACGCCTGACGCAGCCCATGCTCAAGCAGGGCGGCCAGTGGAAGTCGGTCGACTGGCAAACCGCCCTCGAATACGTCGCCAACGGCCTCAAGCAGATCAAGGCCGACCACGGCGCTGATTCCATCGGTGCGCTGGTCAGCCCGCACAGCACGCTCGAAGAGCTGCAACTGGCGTCTTCGCTGGTCCGCGGCCTGGGTAGCGACAACATCGACTATCGCCTGCGCAACGCCGACTTCACGGCGGCGCCCGCCGGCGGCGTTCGTTGGCTGGGCATGCCCATCGCAGCGCTGTCTTCGCTGCAACGCGTTTTGGTCGTGGGTTCCAACCTGCGCAAGGACCACCCATTGTTCGCACAACGCATCCGCCAGGCGGCGCGCAAGGGCGCCTCGGTCCATGCGGTCGGGCAGGGTGCCTCCGGCTGGGCGATCGCCCTGGCCACTTCGGTCGATGCTTCCTACGATCAGTGGCTGAACACGCTGGGCGGTATCGCCGCCGCCCTCGCCGCCGACAAGGGCGTTGCCGCGCCGGTCGCCATCGATGCCGACGACGCCACCAGGGCCATCGCGGCTTCCCTGGTCGGCGGCGAACGCAAGGCCATCCTGTTGGGCAACGCGGTCGCCCACCATGCAGACGCCTCGCAATTGCTGGCAGTGGCCAACTTCATCGGCGAGCACACCGGCGCATCGGTCGGCTTCCTCACCGAAGCGGGCAACACCGTCGGCGCACAGTACGTCGGTGCCATGCCGGTCAACGGCGGCCTCGATGCCGTCGCCATGCTGAGCGGCGGCCTCAAGGCGGCCATCCTGTTGGATGTCGAAGCCGGTCTCGACACTGCGGTCTCGGGCCAGGCCCTGGCCAACGCCGAGATGGTGATTTCGATGAGCCCGTTCAAGGCCAACCTCGACATCGCCGACGTTCTGCTGCCGATCGCTCCGTTCACCGAAACCTCCGGCAGCTTCGTCAACGCCGAAGGTCGCATCCAGAGCTTCCACGCCGTGGTCAAGCCGCGGGGCGACGCCCGTCCGGCCTGGAAGGTGATCCGCGTGATCGCCAACCTGCTGGGTCTCGCCGGCTTCGACTTCGAATCGTCGCAAGACGTGCTGAAGCAGGCCCGCGGCGGCATCGCTGCCGACAGCAACCTGCTGCCTTCCGATCGCCTGTCCAACGCCGCCACTGTGGCCGCAGACAAGCCGGCGTCCGTCAACCAGGCCGCGCCGGTCGTGGCCTCCATCTATCAGCTCGACGGCATGGTGCGCCGCGCAGTCTCGCTGCAACTCACCGCCGACGCACGCCTCGCCGCTGCATCGGTGGCATCGACCACCGAAGAGGGCGTGGCAGCATGATCGACAGCATCTATAACGGCGGCCTCGGTCTGGTCGCGGCGGGCTGGTGGACGGCCATCGTCTGGCCGGTCCTCTGGGCGCTCATCAAGATCATCTGCGTGCTGCTGCCCCTGCTGGGCGCGGTGGCATACGCCACGCTGTGGGAGCGCAAGTTCCTGGGCTGGATCCAGGTTCGCCACGGCCCCAACCGGGTCGGCCCGTTCGGGCTGCTACAGCCCATCGCCGACGCGGTGAAGCTGCTCACCAAGGAGCTGATCAACCCGTCGGCCGCGGCCAATGGACTGTTCCGCCTGGGCCCGGTCATGGCGATCATGCCCGCGCTGGCCGCCTGGGTCGCCATCCCATTCGGCCCGGACGTGGTGCTGGCCAATGTCAACGCCGGCCTGCTGCTGATCATGGCGATCACCTCCATCGAGGTGTACGGCGTCATCATCGCCGGTTGGGCATCCAATTCGAAGTACGCCTTCCTGGGCGCGCTGCGTGCATCCGCCCAGATGGTCAGCTACGAAATCGCCATGGGCTTCTGCCTGGTGGTGGTGATCATGGTGACCGGCTCGCTGCACCTCGGCGACGTGGTCGCTTCGCAGGGCAAGGGCATGTTCGCTGACCACGGCTTCAGCTTCCTGTCGTGGAACTGGCTGCCGCTGCTGCCGATCTTCGTCGTCTACCTGATCTCGGGCGTGGCCGAAACCAACCGTCACCCGTTCGACGTGGTGGAAGGCGAGGCGGAAATCGTCGCCGGCCACATGGTCGAGTACTCGGGCATGGGCTTCGCCATCTTCTTCCTGGCCGAATACGCCAGCATGTGGCTGGTGTCCATCCTGGCGGTGCTGATGTTCCTGGGCGGCTGGCTTTCGCCGTTCGCCTTCCTGGACTTCATTCCAGGCTGGATCTGGCTCGCTGCCAAGACCTTCTTCGTTCTGTCTACCTTCATCTGGATTCGCGGCACCTTCCCGCGCTTCCGCTACGACCAGATCATGCGTCTGGGCTGGAAGATCTTCATTCCCGTGACGCTGGTCTGGCTGCTGGTCGTCGGCGGCTGGATGCAGACCCCCTGGAACATCTGGAAGTAAAAACACGATGACTGCCGTCGCCACTACTCCCAACGCCAATACCGCCGTCAAGGCCGCGCCGTCCGCATTCTCGCTGGGCGATTTCCTGAAGAGCTTCATGCTGGTGGAGCTTTTCAAGGGCATGGCCCTGACCGGCCGCTACACCTTCCGTCGCAAGATCACGGTGCAGTTTCCCGAAGAAAAAACGCCTTTGTCGCCGCGCTTCCGCGGGCTGCACGCGCTGCGCCGTTACGACAACGGCGAAGAGCGCTGCATCGCCTGCAAGCTATGCGAAGCGGTGTGTCCGGCCGTGGCCATCACCATCGAGTCCGAAGTGCGCGACGACGGCAGCCGCCGTACCAGCCGCTACGACATCGACCTCACCAAGTGCATCTTCTGCGGCTTCTGCGAAGAGAGCTGCCCGGTCGATTCCATCGTCGAGACCCACATCCTCGAATACCACGGTGAAAAGCGGGGCGACCTGTACTTCACCAAGGACATGCTCCTGGCGGTCGGCGATCGCTACGAGAAGGAAATCTCGGCGGCCAAGGCTGCGGACGCAAAGTACCGCTGAGGCGCCCGAGCGGCACCCATAAAAAGATCGACCATGGACGTCAAAACCGGTTTCTTCTACCTCTTCTCGCTGGCTCTGCTGTTTGCTTCGTTTCGCGTGATTACCGCGCGCAACCCTGTGCACGCGGTGCTGTTCCTCATGCTGGCCTTCTCGCAGGCTTCGGCCCTGTGGCTGTTGTTGCAGGCCGAGTTCCTAGCCATCGTGCTGGTGCTCGTGTACCTGGGCGCCGTGATGGTGCTCTTCCTGTTCGTGGTGATGATGATCAACCTCAATATGGAGGGCGTGCGCCAGGGCTTCTGGAAGCATTTCCCGCTGGCTGCGGTGATCGGCGTCGTGATCGCCCTCGAGATGGCTTATGTGCTGCTCGGCGGCTTCAACGTGAGCCGTGTCGCACCGGCCGCGCCGGGCGCCGTGGAGGTGTCCAACACCCAGGCGCTGGGCTACCTGCTGTACACCGAGTACCTGTATCCCCTGGAAATCGCCGCGGTGATCCTGGTGGTCGCGATGATCGCGGCCATCGCGCTCACGCTGCGCCGCCGCAAGGACACCAAGGCCATCGACCCGTCCGAACAGGTTCGTGTGCGCTCGAAGGACCGCATGGTCATCGTGAAGGTGCCCGTGACCCGTGCCGCACCGGCAGCGCCGGCCGCAGACAACGCAGCTCCCGTGGAGACCAAGGCATGACGCTCACCCTCGGACATTTCCTGGCGCTGGGCGCCATCCTCTTCGCGATGGCGGTCGTCGGCATCTTCCTGAACCGCAAGAACCTGATCGTGCTGCTGATGGCCATCGAGCTGATGCTGCTGGCGGTCAACATGAATTTCGTCGCGTTCTCTCACTACCTGAACGACATGCACGGCCAGGTCTTCGTGTTCTTCATCCTGACCGTGGCCGCCGCCGAATCGGCGATCGGCCTGGCCATCCTGGTGCTGTTGTTCCGCAACCGCTCCAGCATCGCGGTCGATGAGCTGAACACGCTCAAGGGTTAAGGGACCAGAAGAATAATCACGATGAGCGCAACCCTCTCCGCATCCACACTGCTGGCGATTCCGCTGGCCCCCCTGGTCGGCGCCTTGCTGGCCGGTATCCCGGGCACGCTGTTCGGTGGCAACGCCATCGGTCGCAAGGCCAGCCACACGTTCACCATCCTGGGCGTGCTGATCTCCTTCATCCTGTCTGCGATGGTGTTCCGCGACGTCATCGTCGACGGCGCGCACTTCGACGCCACCATCTACGAGTGGATGACCGTCGGCACGTTGAAGATGGAAGTCGGCTTCCTGGTCGACAGCCTCACCGCCATGATGATGTGCGTGGTGACCTTCGTTTCGCTGATGGTCCACGTGTACACGGTGGGCTACATGGCCGAGGACGAGGGCTACGACCGGTTCTTTTCGTACATCTCGCTGTTCACCTTTTCCATGCTGATGCTGGTGATGAGCAACAACCTGCTGCAGCTGTTCTTCGGCTGGGAAGCGGTTGGCCTGGTGTCTTATTTGCTGATCGGCTTCTGGTACACCCGCCAGACCGCCATCTTCGCGAACATGAAGGCCTTCCTGGTCAACCGTGTCGGCGATTTCGGCTTCATTCTGGGCATCGGCCTGATCGCTTCTTACACCGGCACGCTGCACTACGGTGAAATCTTCGCCAAGGCCGAAGAACTGTCGACGTTGACCTTTCCCGGCACCGGCTGGATGCTGGTCACGGTGATCTGCATCTGCCTGTTCATCGGGGCCATGGGCAAGTCGGCCCAGTTTCCGCTGCACGTGTGGCTGCCCGATTCGATGGAAGGCCCGACGCCCATCTCCGCGCTGATCCACGCCGCCACCATGGTGACGGCCGGCATCTTCATGGTGAGCCGCATGTCTCCGCTGTTCGAGCTGTCGGACACGGCGCTCAACTTCATCATGATCATCGGCTCGATCACCGCGCTGTTCATGGGCTTCCTGGGCATCATCCAGAACGACATCAAGCGCGTGATCGCCTACTCGACGCTCTCGCAGCTGGGCTACATGACCGTGGCACTGGGCGCCTCGGCCTATTCGGTGGCGGTGTTCCACCTGATGACCCACGCCTTCTTCAAGGCGTTGCTGTTCCTGGGGGCCGGCTCGGTCATCATGGGCATGCACCACAACCAGGACATCCGATGGATGGGCGCGGTGCGCAAGTACATGCCCATCACCTGGATCACTTCGCTGCTGGGTTCGCTGGCGCTTATCGGTACCCCCCTGTTCTCGGGCTTCTACTCCAAGGACAGCATCATCGAAGCCGTGCACGAAAGCACGCTGCCGGCGGCCGGTTTCGCCAACTTCGCCGTGCTGGCCGGTGTGTTCGTCACCGCGTTCTATTCGTTCCGCCTGTACTTCCTGGTCTTCCACGGCAAGGAACGCTACGACCAGAATCCCGACGCGCATGGCCACGGCCACGACGACCACGCAGCGCACGACGACAGCCACGCCCACCATGGCGAAACCGTCGCTGCGGGCCACGAAGAGTCTGCCCACGACAGCCATGGGCACGGGCACGACGATCACGGCGGCAAGCCGCACGAGTCGCCGTGGGTGGTCACGCTGCCGCTGGTGCTGCTGGCCATCCCGTCGGTCGTCATCGGCTTCATCGGCATCGGGCCGATGCTGTACGGCGACTTCTTCAAGGACGTCATCTTCATCGACGAAGCCAAGCACCCGGCCATGGCAGAGATGGCCGAAGCCTTCCACGGCCCGATCGCCATGGCCATCCACGGCCTCAGCACCGCGCCGTTCTGGCTGGCGCTGGCCGGCGTGGCGCTGTCTTTCTACATGTACATGATCAACCCGGCGCTGCCGGCGTGGATCAAGCAGCAGTTCATGCCGGTGTACGTGCTGTTCGAGAACAAGTACTACCTCGACTGGATCAACGAAAACATCGTCGCGCGTGGCGCCCGTGCCCTCGGCACCGGGCTGTGGAAGGGCGGCGACCAGGCGATCATCGACGGCGCAATCGTCAACGGCTCGTGGAAACTGGTGGGTCGCATCGCCGACAGGTTCCGCGCGCTGCAGTCCGGCTATCTCTATCACTACGCGCTGGTGATGATCGTCGGCATCTTTGTGCTGCTCACCTATTTTGTGTGGCACGACCAGTTCATGGCGCTGTTCCGCTGATCCGGTAACCAGAAGGAAAACGATAAAAATGGGCTGGTTGAGTCTCGCCATCTGGACACCGATCGCATTCGGTGTCATCTGTCTGCTGTTGGGTCGCGAAGGCCAGCAGAACCTCGTTCGCTGGTTCGCGCTGGTCGGCTCGCTCGTCGCGCTGGCCGTCACCGTGCCGGTGGTTTCGGGCTTCCGTGCCGGCACCGCCGCCATGCAGTTCGTCGAACGGTACAACTGGGTCGACCGCTTCCATATCCACTACCACCTCGGCGTGGACGGGCTGTCGATGTGGTTCGTACCGCTGACCGCGTTCATCACGGTCATCGTGGTGATCTCGGCCTGGGAGGTCATTACCGACCGGGTGCACCAGTACATGGGCGCGTTCCTGATCCTGTCGGGCCTGATGGTCGGCGTGTTCAGCTCGCTGGACGGCATCCTGTTCTATACCTTCTTCGAAGCCACGCTGATCCCGATGTATCTCATCATCGGTATCTGGGGCGGGCCGAACAAGATCTACGCGGCGTTCAAGTTCTTCCTGTACACGCTGCTCGGTTCGCTGTTGACGCTGGTCGCCCTGATCTACCTGTACATCGCCTCCAACGGCAGCTTCGACATCGCCACCTGGCACCAGCTGAAGCTGGGCGGCACGGCACAGACGCTGATCTTCTTCGCCTTCCTTGCGGCTTTCGCGGTGAAGGTGCCGATGTGGCCGGTCCACACCTGGCTGCCCGACGTTCACGTCGAGGCGCCGACCGGTGGCTCCGCCGTGCTGGCCGCGATCATGCTGAAGCTGGGCGCTTACGGTTTCCTGCGCTTCTCGCTGCCGATCGCACCCGACGCCGCCCGCGAATGGGCCTGGCTGATGATCACGTTCTCGATCGTCGCGGTGGTCTACGTCGGCCTGGTCGCGATGGTGCAGAAGGACATGAAGAAGCTGGTGGCGTACTCGTCCGTGGCGCACATGGGCTTCGTGACTCTGGGTTTCTTCATCTTCAACGACCTCGGCATGGCCGGCGGCATCGTGCAGATGATCGCCCACGGCTTCGTCTCGGCAGCCATGTTCCTGTCGATCGGCGTGCTGTACGACCGCGTCCACTCCCGCGATATCGCGGCCTATGGCGGCGTCGTCAACAAGATGCCGCGCTTCGCCGCCTTCGCGCTGCTGTTCGCCATGGCCAACTGCGGCCTGCCGGGCACCGCCGGTTTCGTGGGCGAATGGATGGTGATCCTGGCCGCAGTCAAGTTCAACTTCTGGATCGGCCTGCTGTCGGCTACCGCGCTGATCTTCGGCGCCGCCTACACCCTGTGGATGTACAAGCGTGTGTATCTCGGCCCGGTGGGCAACCACCACGTCGAGGAACTCACCGACATCAACGGACGCGAGTTCCTGATCATGGCGCTGCTGGCCGTCGCCACGCTGTACATGGGCCTGTATCCCAAGCCGTTCACCGACGTGATGGATGCGTCCGTGGCCAATCTGCTGCAACACGTTGCCCAGTCCAAGCTGCGCTGACCACCCCGAACGAAAAGAAGACTGACGTATGGAATCCTTCGGCTGGGCCACCCTGTACCCGGAAATCCTGCTGCTCATCGCAGCATGTGTGATCTTGCTGGTCGACCTCCGGGTCACCGACCGCAATCGCACGCTCACCTACGCGCTGAGCCTGTTGGCCATCGGCGCGGCATCGCTCATCGCGGGGATGCAGGCCGCCAGCGGCGTGACGAGCTACGGCTTCTCCAACATGGTCGCCAGCGACCCGATGGGCAACTGGCTCAAGTGCTTCGCCGGCGTCGCCATGATGGTCACGCTGGTCTACGGCCGGCCTTATGCGGCCGACCGGGAAATGACCCGCGGCGGCGAGCTTTTCACTCTCGGCATGTTTGCCTTGCTGGGCATGTTCGTGATGATCTCGGGCAATAACTTCCTGGTCATCTACCTCGGCCTGGAATTGCTCACGCTTTCGAGCTACGCGCTGGTCGCCCTGCGCCGCGACAACGGCATCGCCACCGAAGCGGCCATGAAGTACTTCGTGCTCGGCGCGATGGCCAGCGGTTTCCTGCTGTATGGAATGTCCATGCTGTACGGCGCCACCGGTTCGCTGGACATCGGCGAAGTCATCAAGGCTGTCTCGACCGGCAATATCCGCCATCAGGTGCTGGTGTTCGGCCTGGTGTTCATCGTGGCCGGCCTGGCTTTCAAGCTGGGTGTCGCGCCGTTCCACATGTGGGTGCCGGACGTCTACCAGGGCGCGCCGACGGCGGTCACGCTGATCATCGGCGGCGCCAGCAAGCTGGCTGCGTTCGCCATGGTGATGCGCCTGCTGGTCGAGGGCCTGCTGCCCCTGGCCTTCGACTGGCAGCAGATGCTGGCGGTGATGGCCGTGGTGTCGCTGGTGGTGGGTAACTTCGCGGCTATTGCACAGAGCAATTTCAAGCGCCTGCTGGCGTACTCGACCATTTCGCAGATGGGCTTCGTGCTGCTGGGCTTGATGTCCGGTGTGGTCAACGGCAACGCGGCGGCTGCCTTCAACGCATATAGCTCGGCCATGTTCTACGTGGTCACCTATGTGCTGACTACGCTGGCGGCCTTCGGTGTCATTCTGATGCTGGCCAAGGAAGGTTACGAGAGCGAAGAGATCTCCGACCTGGCGGGCCTCGGCCGCCGCAGCCCTCTGGCCGCCGTCGTGCTGTCGGTGTGCATGTTCTCCATGGCCGGCCTGCCGCCGCTGGTGGGCTTCTATGCCAAGCTGGCAGTGCTGCAGGCTTTGATTACCACTGGCTTGCCGCTGTACATAGGCATGGCGGTGTTCGCCGTGGTGCTGTCGCTGATCGGCGCGTTCTACTACATCCGCGTCGTCAAGGTCATGTACTTCGATGCCCCCACCCAGCCGACGCCTGCGCTTGCTCCTGTGGATGTCCGGCTGGTGCTTGCGGTCAATGGCGCACTGGTTCTGGGCCTGGGGATACTGCCGAGCGGTCTGATGAAACTGTGCGCGGATGCGATCCTGAATTCGCTGGGCTCCTGAGCGATAGCGTCACAGGCTGAGGGATGGCGCAGCATTTTTCCGTCTGGCTCATCCTGGTCGTGGCACTGCTGGCGGCCAACGTGCCTTTTGTATCCGAGCGCCTTTTGGGTGTTTTCGCACTCAAAGGCGGTAAATCGGCCTGGGCGCGCATCGGCGAGCTGGTTTTGCTGTATTTCGCAGCCGGTGCATTTGGCTTGCTGATGGAAAAGCGCGTCGGGCAGATTGCGCCGCAGGGCTGGGAGTTCTACGCGATTACCGCAGCCCTTTTCCTGACCTTCGCTTTTCCCGGTTTCGTGTGGCGCTACCTGCTGCGGTACAAGGGCTGATGACATCCTTACCTTTCATGCCCAGCCGCGAAGGAATGCCCGACGGCCATCTGGTCGAAAGGCGTCTTTCCGGTGAAAAGCTGCTGCACGGCCGCTTTCTCGAGGCTTGGCGCGACACCGTCGAGCTACCCGATGGCGTCACTTCGACCCGCGAATATCTGGTGCATCCGGGAGCCGTCGTCATCGTGCCGTTGATCGAGACGCCCGACGGTTTCAAGGTGGTCATCGAGCGCCAGTACCGGTACCCGGTACAGCAGGTGATGGTCGAGTTTCCAGCCGGCAAGCTCGAGCCCGGAGAACGTATCTACGACTGTGCCTGGAGAGAACTGCTGGAAGAAACCGGTTATCGAGCCGCCGAGTGGGCGCGCGCCGGAACCATGCATCCGGTCATCTCGTATTCGACCGAATTCATCGATATCTGGTTCGCACGCGGACTGAGCCTGGGAGAGCGCTCGCTGGACGAGGGTGAGTTTCTGGACGTCGAGCAAGTGTCGCCCGAGCAACTCCTCGAATGGTGCCGCGAAGGCCGGGTCACCGACGCCAAGACCATGACCTGCATGCTCTGGCTGCAGAACTGGTTGTCCGGAGGCTGGCCGCTGCACTGGCGTAGGGCCGAGCAGTGCGACGCCGAGGAAACGCCTCCGCCTGCGAGTGGGAAATTCGGAGAGTGAAAGTACTCGACCTCCAATGCGCTGCGGGCCACACCTTCGAGGGCTGGTTCGGGTCCGAAGCTAATTTCCGCGACCAGCTCCAGCGCGAGCTGGTGAGTTGTCCTCTTTGTGGCGATGCCCACATCACCAAGCTGCTCTCGGCGCCCCGGCTCAATCTCGGGAGCCTTCGGGCCGGTCGCCAGTCCGGCGCAGGCGACCCGGCTGCGTCGGCTCCGTCGCCGACGGCTGACATGGTGGATGCCGCCGCCGGCGAGCCGGCCCGCAAGCTGGCGCAGATGAAGGCTGCCTGGTGGCGCGCAGCGCGCGAAGCGGTCCAAAGCTCTGAAGACGTCGGCGACCGGTTCGCCGAAGAAGCCCGGCGGATCCATCACGGAGATGCGGAGGAGCGCGGCATTCGCGGCCGCGCCACGGGTGATGAAGTACGCGAACTGATGGAGGAGGGCGTCGGCATCCTTCCGCTGCCCGACGCGCTCAAGGAAACCCTGCAGTAAGGCTCACGATGGATCAGTGGCAAGGCATGTTGGTAGCGGCGATTTGCGTGGTGATCACCGCGTTTCTGGGCCGCTGGGCGCGGCGGGCTTACGACCGCCGCAAGGCTCGACAGCGTACGGCTGCGATGCCTGCCGCCAGCCGCCAGGTTCGGCGTGCGCAGGCACGACGCAGGGGCTGACGCTTTCAGAGCGCTGGCGACCCGGCAGCCGGCCCGCCGATACGCTTCCGCTTGTCCTACGCAATGATCAGCGGGCTCCCACCACAAGCGCGCCCCTACGTTTCTAAAGTTGAATCCAACAGCAGGCACACAGCCCGCTGGGTCACTCACCTAAAGGAAATGTCATGAACAAGCATCAAGTCGAAGGCCGCATGGAACAAGCCAAGGGTTCCGTCAAGGAAGTGGCTGGCAAGGCGGTGGGCAACGATCGCCTGCAAGGCGAAGGCATGGCCGACAAGGCTGCCGGCAAGACCCAGGCGAACTACGGTGACGCCAAGGAAAAGCTGAAGGACGGCGCCAAGAAGGCCGTCGACAAGCTCTGATTCGCGAGCCTCGCAATGTGCATCGGTAGCGAGGGCCTTTTGGCCCATCGCCCGACCAACCCCGATAGCCGTCCGGTGTTGAACCGGACTCCGCTTCGGGGTTTTGTCGTGCAGACACGAAACAAGACGGAAGGCAGCCTGCAGCGCAGGTCAGAACATCCCACGGCGCGGCGCGAGGCGCGCGCCGGTTGACGCTGTATGGCTGGAAATTCGATGTTTGCAAAATTTAAATCCGATGGTCGCGGCGCGCGCGGCGTTGGTGCCTTGTTGGTAATGGCTGCATGTGCGGCTGTTGCGGGTTGCGACAACGGCTCGAGCGATGCCACCGTAGGGCAGAAAGTCGATGCAGCCATCGACAAGACCCGGGACGTGGCAGCCGACGTTCGGACCGAGGCCAAGGCTGCTCTCGGCGATGCAGAAGCCCGATACAAGCAGGACGGCCCCAAGGTGGAGGCCAGAGCAAAGGATGCTGCCACCGACGCCGGCAAGCTGATCGACGACGCCGCCATCACGGCACAAATTTCCGCTCGCATCGCACGCGACCCGGACTTGAGCGCCATCAAGATCGATGTCGACACCAAGGCTGGTGACGTGGTTCTGCGTGGGCCGGCGCCCAGCGAAGCGTCGCGGCAACGCGCGGGAGAGCTCGCGAAGGGCATCGACGGCGTACGGTCGGTAGACAACCAGTTGACGGTGAAGGCGGGTTGACCGCCGCCATCGGTAGGATGGCGCGATGACACAAGACATCGCTACCTCGCTCATCCACCACGCTTACCAGCCGCCGGGCGAATTCGCTGCACCCCAGCCGGGCGTCTTCAAGGCATCCACCGTGTTTTTCCCTAGTGTCGCTGCGCTCGAAGCGCGCGAATGGCGGGACAAGTCGGGTTACACGTACGGCTTGCACGGAACGCCCACCACGTTCATTCTCGAAGAACGTCTGGCGACCCTGGAAGGCGGCACCCAGTGCCTGCTGGTGCCGAGCGGTCTGGCGGCGATTGCCTGTGTGTCTCTGTCTTTGCTGAAATCGGGCGACGAGGTGCTGCTGCCTGACAACGTCTACGGGCCCAGCAAGTCCCTGGCTGAGGCAGAACTGACCGCGCTCGGAATTTCGTGGCGCCTCTACGACCCGATGAACCCGACGTCGCTTGCAGCAGCGATCACCGACCGAACCCGTCTCGTCTGGCTGGAAGCGGCCGGGTCGGTCACCATGGAATTCCCCGACCTGCCGGCGCTGGCCGACATTTGCCGCAGCCGGAGCGTGCCTTGCGCGCTGGACAACACCTGGGGCGCCGGTCTTGCGTTCGATCCCTTCGACCTGACCGGCGAGGGGAGGGGCGTCGATTTGACCGTACACGCCCTCACCAAGTACCCGAGCGGTGGCGGCGACATCCTGATGGGCAGCATCGTCACCCGGGACGAAGCGCTGCATATGCGCCTCAAGATGACACACATGCGGCTGGGTTTCGGCGTTGCCGCCAACGACGCCGAGACCGTATTGCGCTCTTTGCCCAGCATGCCTTTGCGCTACGACGCGCAGGATGCGGCTGCCCGCAGCCTGGCCGTCTGGCTGGCCGAGCGGCCCGAGGTGGCCCAGGTGCTGCACCCGGCCCTGGCCGGCTCTCCGGGCAACGACCATTGGCAGGCGCTATGCGGTTCGCGGGATCGTGCCGCCGGCATTTTCTCGGTCGTCTTCGACGAGCGCCACAGCCGCAGCCAGGTTCACGCCTTCTGCGATGCTCTGCGGCTTTTTCGCATCGGTTATTCCTGGGGCGGGCCTATCAGCCTGGTCGTGCCCTACAACATCACCGCCATGCGAGACGCTTCCGTCACGCAGTGGCCCTATACGGGCACGCTGGTGCGGCTATGCATCGGCCTGGAGGCCGTCGAAGACCTCCGATTGGATTTGCTCCGGGCGCTGGCTACACTGCACCCCGCGCCCTGACTTGCAGTGCGTGCGGCCAACCGGCCGTGCTTTTCGATAACCCGCATATGCTCCAAGGAGCACATGACAACAGGAAGACCGCGTGGCAACACCAAATTACGGATACGAGAAGCGCCAGAAGGAACTTGCCAAGAAGCGCAAGAAAGAAGACAAGCTCAAGGCCAAGGCCGAGCGCAAGACCACCGGACCCGGCGAGGATCCGCTGGAAGGTGAAGTCGGCAGTACCGAAGACGTCCCGGGTACGCCGAAGCCCGTATGATTCCGGCTGCTGCCTACTTCAGCAGCGGCGCCAGAGCGGGCCAGACGTTGTCCAGCATGCGCGGATGCGCGCTGGCCAGGGGATGGATCCGGTCCGGCTGGAAATTGGCCTCCGCGTCCGGCCCATCGGCCACGCCCCGCAACAGGAAAGGCGCCACCGCACTGCCGGTGCCGCGTGCCACTGTCTCGAAGACGCCAGAAAACTTCTGCATGTAGTCGCCGCCATAGTTGGGCGGCACCTGAATTCCCACCAACAGAACCTTGGCCTTGATCGCCTGGGCCGCCTTGACCATGGCGGTGAGGTTGTCCTGCGTCCCGGCCAGCGGCAGGCCGCGCAGGGCGTCGTTTCCGCCGAGCTCGATCACCACGATGTCGGGCTTGTTTTTGGCCAGCAGGGGTGCCAGGCGCGCTCGTCCACCGGAGGTGGTGTCGCCGCTGATGCTCGCGTTGACCACGGTGGCGGCAATCTTGCGCTCGGCCAGCCGCTTTTCCAGCAAGGCCACCCACCCCTGGCCGCGGGCCAGGCCGTATTCGGCACTCAGCGAGTCGCCGACCACTAGGATGGTCGGCGGCGTCTGGGCATGCGCCGGCAGCGCGGTAACCGCGCCGAACAGGCCGGAAAAAGCAATCGCGATACAGTCTCTACGCTTCACTACACAAGGCCTTTCATGATCGAGCCGGACGCGGCGACCGCCCCCATCATCTCGGTGGAACATCTCACCAAGTCCGTGGTGGATGCCACCGGCTCGCTGGACATTCTCCGGGATATCGATTTCCGCTTGTACCCAAGGGAAACCGTGGCCATCGTCGGCGCCTCGGGCTCGGGCAAGAGCACCTTGCTGTCCATCGTGGCGGGCCTGGATACGCCGAGCAAGGGCACCGTGCGGCTGGCCGGCCAGGACATCTTCGCGCTCGACGAAGACGCCCGTGCCGCCTTGCGGGCACGCAAGGTCGGCTTCGTTTTCCAGAGTTTCCAGCTCATGGCCGGCCTGACCGCGCTCGAGAACGCCATGCTGCCTCTCGAGCTCGCCGGGCGGCGCGATGCCCGCCAGGCCGCCACCGACATGCTGGGCCGCGTCGGCCTGGGCCAGCGCCTCAACCACTATCCGCGGGTGCTCTCCGGCGGCGAACAGCAACGCGTGGCATTGGCACGTGCCTTCGTGGTCGAGCCGGCGGTGCTGCTGGCAGACGAGCCGACCGGCAGCCTGGATTTCGCCACCGGCGAAAAAGTCATGGAGTTGATGTTCGACCTGAACCAGGAGCGCGGCACCACGCTCGTGCTGGTCACCCACGACCGGGCGATCGCCGACCGTTGCGGGAGGCGCATCGAAATCGAAGCCGGAAAAGCCCACGAAGCTGGTCCGCGATAATCCGGCCCCTATGTCCATTCCTAAAGTGCTGTTCGGCTTCCATGCCGTCGGCGTGCGCATCAAGACTGCGCCGGCCTCGGTCATCGAGGTGTATTTCGATTCTTCCCGGCGCGACGCGCGCATGCGGCAGTTCATCGACCGTGCCACTCACGCAGGCGTACGCCTGCTGGAGGCCGACGGCGAGCGGCTGGCCAAGCTGTCGGGCAGCCACGGGCACCAGGGCATCGCCGCCCGGGTGCACGATATCCCGCAGGCCCGTTCGCTCGACGAACTGCTCGAGAACCTGGAAGAAACCGGCGGCGATGCGCCCTTGCTGCTGGTGCTCGACGGCGTGACCGATCCGCACAATCTCGGCGCCTGCCTGCGGGTGGCCGATGGTGCCGGCGCGCACGCGGTGATCGCGCCCAAGGACCACGCGGCGGGCATCAACGCCACCGTCGCCAAGGTGGCCAGCGGCGCGGCCGAAACCGTGCCGTACTTCATGGTTACCAACCTGGCGCGTACCCTGGGTGAACTGAAGGAGCGCAACATCTGGTGCATCGGGACGAGCGACGACGCACCCGGCACCCTCTACCAGACCGACCTGCGCGGCCCCGTCGCGCTGGTCCTGGGCGCCGAAGGCGACGGGATGCGCCAGCTCACCCGCAAGACCTGCGACCAGCTCATTTCCATTCCCATGCAGGGCGCGGTCGAAAGCCTGAACGTGTCGGTGGCCAGCGGCGTCTGCCTGTACGAGGCACGCCGGCAGCGCCTGGCGGTCTAGACACGACACTGAACCGAGGCTTTTAAACTTTTCCGAAGCCCGGATAACGGCCGCCGTGCGTGGGCCGGGACGCACCGTACAAGCGCCTTCGAAGAAGCTCACCGCGTGCCGGCCTCTCGCAAGGTCGGCCTGATCACGCCCCGGAACGGCGCATGCCGGGGCGCCCATGTCCGAAATCGGGCACGCATCCGCCCGAAAGAGCACGACGCCCGCCCCGCATCGAGGCAGGACACGGGCATGGTTTGTGCTGATACTCTTCTGAGATACGCTTGATATATTTGCTTTACTTTTGATGGCCGCAGTGTTGTCCGTCTACGTCTTTTCGCGGCCGGAGCAGGGGGCCGGCCGAACGAGCTACCCGGTTTCATGCGCGCCCATCCGTCCCAGTCTTCTCGATGCAACAACTCCACCAAGAGCCATGAACGCCACTGTCAGCCTCGAACCCCGCCAACCCCGTTTCGCGGTGCGATGCGTGCTGGATGCCTCCGACGCGCTGCTGCGCGTGGAGCGCTGGCTGCTGACATTCCTGATGTCGCTGCTCACCGCCCTGATCCTGCTTAACGTGGTCACCCGCTACAGCGGCGTGCCGCTGTACTGGGTAGACGAGGCCTCGGTGTACACGGTGGTGTGGCTGACGTTCGTCGGCGCCTCGGCCATGACCCGGTTGCGGCTCGACTTCGCGGTGACCATGCTGACCGACAAGCTGGGTGCCCGCAGCGCCCGGGTGGCCAAGGCGATCGCCACCGGCGGCGTGCTGGTCTTCGCGCTGGCCTTGCTGGCGATGTGCTGGATCTGGATGGATCCGGTGGGCATCGCCCGCAGCGGCTTCGATGCCCGCGAATACGCCGCCGAATCCTTCAACTTCCTCTACACCGAACACACCCAGACGCTGGAGTGGCCGGTGTGGGTGCTGCAGCTGATCATGCCGATCTTCGCCCTCTGCATGAGCCTGCATTCGCTCGCCAACCTTCTGGAAGACCTGGCCCTGGCGCCGCGCCGCATCCATCCGGCCTTCCAGGCCACCAACGCCGACGCGGTGAACTGACATGCTGACCTCGATCTTCTTCCTCGCGATCATGCTGGTGGGCGTGCCCATCGGCCTTTGCCTGTGCCTGTCGGGCATCGTCTATATCTACAGCACCGGCAACCCGGTCCTGCTGCAGTCGTATGCCACGCAGATGTTCGCGGGGGTCGACAGCTACGGGCTGATCGCCATTCCGCTGTTCATCCTGATCGGAGAAGTGATGAACAGCGGCGGCATCACGCGCCGGCTGGTCGACCTGTCGATGGCCTTCGTCGGCTCCATCAAGGGCGGCCTGGCCTACGTGAACATCCTGGCCAACATGCTGGTGTCGTCGATCATCGGATCGGCCACCGCGCAGGTGGCCATCATGTCGCAGGTGATGGTGCCGGAGATGGAGAAGCAGGGCTACGACAAGACCTTCGCCGCCGGCCTGACGGTGTACGGCGGCATGCTCGGCCCGATCATCCCGCCCTCGGTGATGTTCGTCGTCTACAGCGTGCTGGCCCAGGTGGCGGTGGGCGACATGCTCATCGCCGGCATCCTGCCCGGCGTGCTGCTGACGCTGCTGTTCTTCGTGGTGATCGCGCTGATGGGCCTGATCTACAACTACCCGCGCAGCGCCAAGCGGACCCTGCGCGAGCGCGCCATGACGGTGCTGACCGCCAGCCCCACGCTGCTGATTCCCCTGGTCATCGTCGGCTCCATCCTGACAGGCCTCGCCAACCCGACCGAAGCCGCCGCGGTGGGCGCTGTCAGTGCGGTGCTGGTGGGCCGCTACGTGACCCGCGAGTTCAGGTTCTCGGACCTGAGCGGCATCATGCTGCGCTCGGCCATCTACTCGGCCATCGTGCTGTTCCTGGTGGCGGCCGCGTCGGTCTTTTCGTGGCTGCTGGTCTACGGCAAGGTGCCGCAGATGGTGGCCGCCTGGATCCAGACCGTGGCCCACGACCCGATCACCTTCCTGCTGCTGGTGAACGTCATCCTGCTGGTGATCGGCACTGTCATCGACGGCATCCCCGGCCTGATCATGACCGCGCCCATCCTGCTGCCCATCGCCACCGAGGTCTACGGCATCGACCCGCGCCACTTCGGCGTGGTGATCGTCATCAACCTGGTGCTCGGCCTGATGACTCCGCCGGTGGGCCTGAGCTTCTTCGTCGCCGCGGCGGTGACCGGTGCCAAGCCGGGAAAGATGTTCATCGTCACCTTGCCGTTCTTCATCGTCAGCTGCGTCGCGCTGGTGATGCTTTCGCTGTTCCCGAGCCTGTCGCTGGGCCTGCTGAAGTGACGCGCCGAGCCGACCGGTTTTCCGTTCCCATCGTTCCCATCCGGAGCACACCATGACCCTGAATCGCCGCAACTTCCTCCAGACCACCACCCTGGCCGCCGCGCCCCTGGCCTTCATCACGCCGTCCCGCGCGGCAGCCGCCAAGGAACTGCGCCTGGGCATCATCACGCCGGCCGGTCACTCGTGGAACCGTGCCGCCCAGCAGTTCGGCGAGGCCCTTGCCAAGGCTACCGACGGCCGCCTGACCGTCACCGTGTTCTCGTCGGGCCAGCTGGGCAACGAGTCGGTAATGATGCAGCAGCTGCAGTCGGGCGCCCTCGACATGGGCTGGATCCAGGCGGCCGAGCTGGGCACCCGGGTGTCCAGCGTGGCGTCCATCAACGCGCCTTACCTGGTGCGTTCCACCCCGGCGGTGGCCAAGCTGGTCAAGACGCCGCAGGCGCTCAAGCTGCTGGACGTGCTGCCGCGCGAAACCGGCTGCGTCGGCCTGGGCTGGGGCATCACCGGCATGCGGGTGGTGTTCTCGTCCAAGGACATCAAGACGCCGAACGACCTCAAGGGCCTGAAGCTGCGCATCAACCCCACCCCGGTGTACCGCGATTTCTACCAGTACTTCGGCGCGGCCCCCACGCCCATCCCGACGCCCGCGGTCTTCGACGCCATGACCAACGGCCAGGTGGACGGCCTGGAGGCGGACGTCGAGTTCTCCTGGAACCAGCGTTTCGACAAGGTTTCGAAGGTGATGATGCCGATGAACGCGCTGTTCATGCCCTTCGCGCCGCTGTTCTCGGGCCGTGTCTGGGCCACGCTCGACACCAAGGACCGCGACCTCATCCGCCAGCTCACGGTGCAGGCGCTGGATGCCCAGATCAACGACATCGTCGTTACCGAAGCCGGCCTGCTGGAAAAGTTCAAGCAGTCGGGCATCACCATCCGCGACCTGGCCAGCTTCGACAACAAGCCGGCGATCGAGGCCTTCGACAAGGTCTGGCTGCCCAAGGCACCGCAGATCGCCGAACTGCGCGCGGTCGGCGCGACGCTGTAAGCAATCGGCCGAGGTCCGGGATCGATGTCCCGGGCCGCGCGCCGTTGCCGCCCGCCGCGAACCGTCAGGAGTCGATGATGCGGTGCGCGAACCGGGTCAGGTAGTCCATCAGCTGGTCGGCACCCTTGCTGGCGGCGGCCGTGTCGCTGGAGGCGATGGCCTCGGCCATGACCAGGTGGGCACGGGCGCCTTCGCCGATGTCGCCCTCGTGCTGGTACGTGTACCAGAAGCGCCGGCACTGCACCACGAGCGGCAGCACCGCGCCCACCGCGGACCGGTTGGAGCAGGCGGCGTGGTTGATGTTGTCGAGTTCCTGGTCCGCCAGCATGTAGGCGTCCAGATTGCCCTTGTCGGCGGCCTTGACCATCTTGTGCGCGGCCGTCACCAGGGCCTTGCGCTGGTCGGGCGTGGCGCGCCGCGCGGAGCCGCTGGCGATGAGGCGCTCCAGGGCGCGGCGGGTTTCGATCACGTCGAGGTGGTCGACCACGTCCACGCTGGACACCACCAGCCCGCGTCGAGGTTGCTGCCCCACCAGGCCGATGGACACCATGCGCATCAGCGCCTCGCGGACCGGCGTGCGGCCGAGGCCGATCATTTCGGAAATCTCGGACTCGACGATGGGCGTGCCCGGCGCGAGCTCGAGGCGTGCGATCAGGAGTTCGATCCGGTCGTACGCGATGTCGGCGGCGCGGCGTTTCTCGGGTGCTTTTTCAGCGCGGGGCGGGGCGTGTGGGGACATGTGGATGGGTCGGGCAGTCGGCTGAAAACATCATACCTCCGGCCTACCACAATATATTTCCGGCGTATTAGGCCGGACGGCCGGGTGGGGTTCGACCCGGCCTCAAAACTCAAACGTTCACGCGGCGATGGACTGGGTCCAGGCACCGTACCAGTCGCGGAACAGCTGGTACTGATTTTTGGCGTAGTTGCGCTGGGCATCGGTCAGCACATCGGTTTCATTGAAGTGCAGGGCGTATTCCTGCTGGCCGTTCAGCACCAGCAAGTACTTGTAGTACAGGACCAGGTCGGTGCCTTCGTCGAAGGACGACAGCACCGCCAATGCGGCCTCCAGTTCGCGGGCCTGGCGGCGGGCTGCGACATCGCCCGCGGCGGCTTTGCGGCACAGGTCGACCAGGTGCAGCACTTCCTTCGGCAGCGCATTGCCGATGCCGGTAATCGCACCCTTGGCTCCGCAGTTGACGAAGCCGTGGAAGACCTGAGTGTCGACGCCCACCATCAGCGTCACGTTCTCGTCCTGGGACGTGATGTTTTCGGCTGCGTAGCGCATGTCGGCGGCGCCGCCGAATTCCTTGAAGCCGATCAGGTTGGGGTACTTGGCGCGCAGCTCGAAGAACAGGTCCGCGCGGGTGGCGAAGCCGTAATAGGGGCTGTTGTAGATGACCGCGGGCAGGGCGGGCGCCGCTTCGAGGATGGCCGAAAAATGGGCCTTCTGGGCGATGGCCGAGGCGCCGCGCGACAGCACGCGGGGAATGACCATCAAACCGTGCGCGCCGACCTTCGCCGCATGCGCCGCGTGCGAGATGGCTTCACGGGAATTCACCGCGCCGGTGCCCACGATGGTCGGGATGCCGGCGGCCACCAGGCGCGCGACGCCTTCCTGGCGCTGCGCCTCGGTCAGCAGGGGCCAGTCGCCCATGGAACCGCAATACACCACGGCGCTCATGCCGGCGGCGATGAGTTCGCGGCCCTTGGCCACCAGGCCGTCGAAATCGGGCTGGCGGTCGGCCGTGCAAGGCGTCATGAGGGCCGGAATGGTGCCGGTGAAAATGTTGTCGCTCATCAGGATTCCCCTTGCTTGAAAGTGCGTGAATGCGGAATTTCGGGCCGTCAAATAGACTGCAAATATATTTGCAGTATGTTGATGCCAAGAATAAGCGATGCGTACCGCATGTGCAAGGGGATTCCGGGGGGGGGGGGTGGGCAGTCGGCGACGCCCCGCAGGCAGCGCACGGCACCGGTGGCGGCCGGACGCCGGTCCCGGGCGTCGGCGTCAGGGCCGGACGACGCCTTCGCGTGCAGCGGCAACCGCCGCGCCCAGGTCCAGTACCGCCATGGCGTAGTAGCTGGACCAGTTGTAGCGGGTGATGACGTAGAAGTTCTGCGTGCCCGCCACGAAAGTCGGCCCGTCTTCGCCGTTCTGCAGTTCGACCAGCGCGAGCGGCCCGGCGTGCTGCTGCGCGGCGCCGCCGAGCAGCGCGCCGCGGGTTGCCAGGTCGGCGACGGTGAAGGTCGGCAGGATGTCGGGTGCCAGCAAGCCGGGAAGATCGAGCCGGGCGGTGTCGAAGGTCACCGGATAGGTCGCCGGCATGCCGGTCTTCCAGCCGAACGCCTTGAAATAATTGGCCACCGAGCCGATGGCGTCCTCGGGGCTGTTGAAAAGGTCGATGCGGCCGTCGCCATCGAAATCGACCGCCCAGCGGCTCCAGCTCGTCGGCATGAACTGCGGCAGGCCCATCGCCCCCGCGTAGCTGCCGCGAGCGGTGTCGGCGTCCAGGACGCCGCGTTGCACCAGCAGCAGGAATTGCTCGAGTTCGCCGCGAAAAAACGCCTGGCGCTCCCGGGCGCGCGGATGCTCCTGCGGAAAGTCGAAGGACAGCGTGGCCAGCGCGTCCAGGATGCGCACGTTGCCGATCTGCTGGCCGTAGATGGTCTCGACGCCGATGATGCCGACGATGATTTCGGCCGGCACGCCGTACTCGGCTTCCGCGCGGGCCAGCGCGGTGCGATGGCGATCCCAGAAACGGACGCCCGCGCGGATGCGGATCGGCTCGACGAAGCGGCTGCGATACGCCTTCCAGTTCTTGGGCGTGCCCGCCGGCGGCGGCAGCACCAGGCGCGGCACGTAGGTCAGGAAACCCGCCTGGCCGACGGCGTGGCGTGCCCAGTCCGCCTGCAGCCCGTTGCGCGCGGCCATTTCCTCGGCGAAGCGCATGGCGTCCTCGCGCTCGGCGTACCGCGCCAACGGGGCGGCGGGCGCGCTGGTTTTCTTCTTGGATTTCGACGCGGCCTGAGGCGGCGGATGAACCTTGTGCGAAGTCGTCGCCACGGCGTTGAAGCACAGGCCGGCGGCCAATGCGGCCGTGAGCAGCTTGCGGGCCGCTGCCGAAGGTCGATATGGAATGGTGTGAGGCATGTCGTGGGTCAGTTCGTGCGGGTGCGCTGCAGGGCCGACCGCGGCGTGTCCGGCCAGGCCAGGCCGCGCAACTGACGTCGCAGGCCGGCCAGCGACGCGCGGGAGGCGGTGGTTTGCCGTGGGGCGTAGCGCTGTGCTTCCAGGCGCAGCAGCCAGTCGGATATCGGCCGGCCGGCGCCGCCGTACCGCGCCATGACAAAGCGCGCCAGGGTACGCGGCGCGACCGCGTCGGTCGAGCTCAGGCCGCGTTTTTCGAGGTGCCGGCGGGCGTCGGCGTACAGGCGCAGCCAGGGATCGCGCTGGCGGCGGCGCAGCGCGTTCCAGGCCAGGCCGGCGAGCAGCGCGGCGAGCGCCAGCCCGCCGAGGATGCGGCCCATGCTGCGCCAGTCGGGGTCGTCGAAGCCCAGGCGCTTGAGCAGGTCGAGCTGCCGGTCCTGGGTGTAATTGAGCACCCACTGGTTCCAGCGGTCGTTGACTGCCTCCCATGCGGCGCGCAGGCCGGGCAGCCAGCCTGCGCCGACCACCGCGCCGAAGGCCTGGCCGAAGGCGCCGTCCGGGGCCTGGGCGCGGAACATCTCCAGGCGGTCGGGTGCGACCGACGCGGTCGGGTCGACCCGCACCCAGCCGCGCCCGGCCAGCCAGACTTCGGTCCAGGCGTGGGCGTCGCTCTGGCGCACGGTCCAGACGCCGTCCACGCTGTTGGGCGACCCGCCCTGGTAGCCGGTGACCACCCGCGCCGGCGCGCCGGCCGCGCGCATGAGCACCACGAAGGCCGAGGCGATGTGTTCGCAGAAACCCGCCTTGCGACCGAACCAGAACTCGTCAGCGGTGTCGCGCCCGTAGACGCCCGGCTCCAGGGTGTAGCGGTAGCCGCCGTTGCGCAGCCGCGCCAGGGCGGCGTCGATCAGTGCGGCGGTTCCGCCGGCCGCGACGGACGGCTGCGCCAGCAGGGCGCTCGCCAGGTCGCGGGTGCGTGGGTCGAAGCCATCCGGCAGTCGGGTGAATTCGGTCAGGGCGGCCGGCGCCAGGGTGGTGCTCAGCGAAAAATCCGGATAGCTCTCGGCCCGGTAGCGCAACAGGTTGGTCAGGGGCCGGGAGGCGATCCATTCCAGGTCGGCGCTGAGAAAGCCTTCGGCACCCTCGGGGCGGGCGGGCGCGGCATCCATCACCAGCAGCCAGTGCCGCCCGCTGGGTTCCAGCGTGGCCTCGTAGCGCACCGACGGACCGCGCACCGTCAGACGCGCCGGCGCCATCCAGCGCGGCTGGTACCGGCCGTTGATCTGCTCGCTGGCGGGTGTCCAGTCGCGGCCGTCGAAGCGACTCAGCACCGGCCCTCGAAAGTACAGGTCGCGCTGCGGCGGCGCGACGCTGGCGGGCAGGTCTGAAAAGCGGATGCGCATGACCGGCGAGCTGTCCTGGGCCAGCGAGGCGATGTTGCCGACGCGCATCTCTTCTGAGAGCCCGGTGCGCGCCCGCGCCGGATCGCCCGGCACGCCCCACAGCGGCGCGATGCGTGGAAAGAACAGGAAGAGCGCGGCCATCACCGGTGCGCCGAAAACCATCAGCCGCAAGGCGGTGCGCGCGGCCAGCGCCACGGGTGGACGCCCGACCGGCATGTGGGCCTGCACCAGCGCCGTCAGCAGGCCCAGCAGGCCGATCACCGCGGCCACCGCCAGCGGCAGGGACTGCGAGTAAAGGAAGTTCATCAGCAGCACGAAGAAGCCGAGGAAGAACACCGCCATGGCGTCGCGCCGGGCCCGTAGTTCGAGCGTCTTGAGCGCCAGCAGCAGGATGGCCAGGGAAATGCCGGCCTCGTAGCCCGCCAGCGTGCGGTAGCTCGCGAACACCGCGCCCACCGTCAGCAGCAGCATCAGCACCCGGGTGCGACGGCTCGGCAGCGGCGCCGAGCGCCAGGCCAGCACGCCGCGCCAGGCCAGCATGAGCGCGGCCATGGCGCCGGTCCAGGGCTTCAGCTCGAGGGCGAGCGGTGCGATCACCCAGGCCACCACGGCCAACAGGAACAGGGTGTCGCGGCTGTCGCGCGGCAGGGTCTGCAGCGACCGGGGAATGGCGAGACCGCTCAGCATCGGGCCAGCGCTTCCAGGCAGCGGTGCCGGTGCGCCGCGCCGTTGCCGGGCGCGATCTCGACACCCGGCAGGCGCAGGCCGTAGGGCTGGCTCCACTGCTCGGCCATCAGCACCCAGGCGCACATCCGGGACAGCCGGTCTTCGAGTGCGGTGGCGCCGGTCTGGTGCAGGTCCAGCCACAGGTCGGACTCGGCCGGCTGGGCCGTGTCGCGGCTGGTGAGCTCGCCGGTGCCGGCCGCGATCGCCCGGGCCGACTTTTTCCACACTACCTGGCGCAGCGGATCGCCCCGGCGGTAGGTGCGTACGCCTTCGGATTCGGCGCCGCCGGTGGCCGCCAGATGGGCGTGGCGGGCGCTGCCCTCGCGGGGCGCACCCGGCGGCAGCGGTGGCGCGCCTGCCTCGGGCTGCGGATAGACCAGCAGTTCGGACGCCGGGCGCCACACCGTCCAGGCGCGGAAGGCACCGATCGGAAAGCGCGTTTCGGCTTCGATCGGCGGCAGGGCGTGCAGGCCACGGCCCGGCGGCGTCCAGGCGATGTGCACCGTGGCGCGGCCGCCCGCGCCGACATCGGTCCAGGCCGGCTCGGTGCTGCCGCGCACGCCGACCGCGATGGCGTGGCGCAGCCGCTTGCCGGCCTCGTCCGCGATCTCGACCTCGAGCGGCGCCGGCGCGCCGGCGAACGCCGGTGCCGGCGGCACCAGGTGCAGGGTGAGGCCGCGCAGGGTGGCGTGGCCCACGTGCATGGCTGCGACCGCTGCGCCCGCCAGCAGGAAAGTCAGCAGGTATCCGAGATTCAGCTGGAAATTGATGGACGCCACCAGCAACACCGTCAGCACCACCGCCAGCACGCCGCCTGCGCGTGTCGGCAGGATGTAGACATTGCGCTGGGTGAGCAACTGGCTGTCTTGCCGCGGCGTGCGCGAGAACATCCAGCGCGTGACCCTGCCGTCGATTTGCGAGGCGGGTGCCGTGGGCGTGTTCACGGCAAAGCGATCGCCTCGGCCATGGCGCGCACCTGTTCGACGGCCCCGCGGCCGGCGCCGCCCACCGGCACCAGCCGGTGCGCGATGCATTGCGGCAGCACCGACTGCACGTCGTCCGGCGCCACGTAGTCGCGGCCGGCCAGCAGGGCCTGTGCCTTGGCTGCACGCAGCAGCGCCAGGCCGGCGCGCGGCGACAAACCCTGCACGAACCAGCGGCCGGAACGGGTCGCGGCGATCAGGGCCTGCAAGTAGTCGAGCAGGGCTTCGGAGGCGTGTACCGCCAGCACTTCCTGCTGGATGGACTGGAGTTGCGCGGTGCTGAGCAGGGGCGGCAGGTGGTCGAGCATCTCGCGCCGGTCGGCGCCCGACAGCAGCACCCGCTCGGCCGCACGGTCGGGGTAGCCGAGCGAGATGCGCATCAGGAAGCGGTCGAGCTGCGATTCCGGCAGCGCGAAGGTGCCCAACTGATCGTGCGGGTTCTGCGTGGCGATCACGAAGAAAGGCTGGGGCAGGGCGCGCGTCTCGCCCTCGACGGTGACCTGCTTTTCCTCCATCGCCTCCAGCAGCGCGCTTTGGGTCTTGGGGCTGGCCCGGTTGATCTCGTCGGCCAGCAGCACCTGGGCGAAGACGGGGCCGGGATGGAAGACGAAGCCCTCCCGGCCGCGTTCATAGACCGACACGCCGATCAGGTCGCTCGGCATCAGGTCGGCGGTGAACTGCACCCGCGAGAACTGCAACCCGAAGGTGGTGGACAGGGCGTGGGCCAGGGTCGTCTTGCCGACGCCGGGAACGTCTTCGATCAGCAGGTGGCCGCCCGCGAGCAGGCATGCCACGCAGTCGCGGACCTGGTCCGGTTTGCCGACGATCACGGTATTGAGCTGGTCCAGCAGCGACTGGAGTTTCTGGCGTGTCTGCATAGGTTGCAGACGTTAGCGCAAAAATCGTGCTTTCTGCCGGGCCGCTTGCGCCGACCGCCCCTGCACGGCAAGGGGGGGTATGCGGCCGGCCTTAAAATTATCGATTACGTTTCGCAGTGAATCTTTTGGAGGCAATGCAATGAAGATACTGGTTCCCGTCAAGCGGGTCGTCGACTACAACGTCAAGGTCCGCGTCAAGTCGGATGGAACGGGCGTGGACATCGCCAACGTGAAGATGAGCATGAACCCGTTCGACGAGATCGCCGTCGAGGAGGCCGTGCGGCTCAAGGAGAAGGGCGTTGTCACCGAGATCATCGCCGTCTCCTGCGGCGTGCAGCAGTGCCAGGAAACCCTGCGCACGGCGCTGGCCATCGGCGCCGACCGCGCCATCCTGGTCCAGTGCGACACCGAACTGCAGCCGCTGGCCGTCGCCAAGATCCTCAAGGCCCTGATGGACAAGGAACAGCCCGGGCTGGTCATTCTCGGCAAGCAGGCAATCGACGACGACAGCAACCAGACCGGCCAGATGCTCGCGGCCCTGGCCGACCTGCCGCAAGCCACGTTCGCCAGCAAGGTCGAACTGGCCGCCGACAGCGTCACCGTGGCCCGTGAAGTGGACGGCGGCATGGAGACCGTCAAGCTCACCCTGCCGGCCATCGTCACCACCGACCTGCGCCTGAACGAACCGCGCTACGTGACCCTGCCGAACATCATGAAGGCCAAGAAGAAGGTCATCGACACCGTCACCCCGGCCGACCTGGGCGTGGACGTGGCGCCGCGCCTGAAGACCCTGAAAGTCAGCGAGCCGCCGCAGCGCGGCGCCGGCATCAAGGTGCCCGATGTCGCCACGCTGGTGACCAAACTCAAGACCGAAGCGAAGGTGATCTGATGGCTGCTCTTGTCATTGCCGAACACGACGACGCGGGCATCAAGCCGGCGACCCTCAACACCGTCACCGCCGCAATCGCCTGCGGTGGCGACGTCACCGTGCTGGTCTGCGGCCAGAACGCCCAGGGCGCGGCCGACGCCGCCGCCAGGGTGGCCGGCGTCTCCAAGGTCATCCTGGCCGACGGCCCCAGCCTGACCGAGGGCCTCGCCGAGAACGTCGCGGCGCAGGTGCTGGCACTGGCCGGCGACTACAGCCACATCCTGTTTCCCGCCACCGCGGCCGGCAAGAACGCCGCCCCGCGCGTGGCCGCCAGGCTGGACGTCGCGCAAATCAGCGACATCACCAAGGTGATATCGCCGGACACCTTCGAGCGTCCCATCTACGCCGGCAACGCCATCGCCACCGTGCAGAGCGCCGACCCGACCAAGGTCATCACCGTGCGCACCACCGGCTTCGACGGCGCGGCGGCCGAAGGCGGCAGCGCGAGCGTCGACAAAATCGATGCGGTCGCCGACAGCGGCAAGAGCGCGTTCGTCGGCCGTGAAGTCACCAAGAGCGATCGACCGGAACTGACGGCGGCCAAGATCATCGTCAGCGGCGGCCGGGCGCTGGGCAGCAGCGACAAGTTCAACGAGGTGCTGACCCCGCTGGCCGACAAGCTCGGCGCGGCGCTCGGTGCCAGCCGCGCGGCGGTGGATGCGGGCTACGCGCCCAACGACTGGCAGGTCGGCCAGACCGGCAAGATCGTCGCGCCGGCGCTCTACATCGCCGCCGGCATCTCCGGCGCCATCCAGCATCTGGCCGGCATGAAGGATTCCAAGGTGATCGTGGCGATCAACAAGGACCCCGAAGCGCCGATCTTCGGCGTCGCCGACTACGGCATCGAGGGCGACCTGTTCACGGTGGTGCCGGAGCTGGTCGCGGCACTGTAAAAAGCGCGGCTTCGTCCCGATAGAATGCCGGCGCCGTCGCGTCGGCATTTTTTTTCGCCCCACGAAGATCGAGACATTGCGGACCAGGCAACAGACCTGCGCCGTGCGCCCATGAAGACTCCTGCCGACCGGCTGCCCCTGATCGATGCCATGAAGGGGCTGGCCTGCTGCCTCATCGTCTGGCATCACCTGGCCTTCTACGGTCCGATGTCGGAGGTCGCGCGGCCGCTGGCGCCCTGGCTGATGGATTCGCTCGCCGAGTACGCCCGCATGGCGGTCCAGCTCTTTCTGGTGATCGGCGGTTTCCTCAATGCGCGCTCGCTCGCGCCCCATGGCAGCGCCCGCATCGACGCGCCGCTGGCGCGCATCGGCCGGCGCTACCTGCGACTTGCCATGCCTTACCTGGTGGCGCTGGCCACCGGCCTCGTGGCGGCGATGCTGGCGCGCCGCTGGTTGCCCGGCGCGGCGGTGGTGCCGGCGGCTCCGGACGAATCGCAACTGCTGGCGCACGGCCTCTTCCTGCAGGACCTGATCGGTGAAGAGGCCTTGTCGGCGGGCGTCTGGTACGTGGCCATCGACTTCCAGTTGTTTGCCTGCACCGTACTGATGTTCTTCGCGGCCCAGCGCTGGGCGCGGCGGCCGGCGACGGCGACTTTCTGGCTGGTGCTGGGCATCGTCTCGGTGTCGCTGGTGGTGTTTAACCGCCTGCCGGAGCTCGACCCCACGGCCCTGTATTTCTTCGGCGCCTACGGATTCGGCATCCTGGCCTGCTGGGGCGCTCATTCGCGGCGGCCCGGGCACTGGATGGCCGGCATCGCCTTGCTCGGCGGCGTGGCCCTGGCCGTCGATTTTCGCGCCCGCATCGCCGTCGCGCTGGCGGCCGCGCTGCTGCTGCTCTGGACCCACGCGAGGCACGACCGCGGCCGCACCCCGACCGCCGTGCTGCGCTACCTGGGCGGGGTGGGGCGCATCTCGTATTCGGTGTTCCTGATCCATTTCCCGGTGCTGCTATGCGTCGGTGCGGCCGTGCACCGGCTATGGCCGCAGGGGCCGGAAGCCAATGCGCTGGGCATGCTGGCGGTTTTCGTGCTTTCGCTGGCCGCCGGCCTGTTGCTGCACCGCACCGTCGAATCGCGTGCCGTGGGACTGGGTGGCTTCCTGCTGGCCATGGCGTCCATCCTGTGCCTGGGACTCCTGCTCGGCTGACGCCCGCGACACTTCGGCCGGCCATCGCTTTTCCTGCGATGGGCGGGATTTCCCGTACTTCGTTATCCTCGCCGAGTCTTTTCCCCTGTCTCGCCGCGGTAGTTTTCGCGCGCCGAGCGCCTTTCTCTTTCCCATGAAGAACAACTTTTTCCGCGCCGCCCTGGTGCTCGGCCTGCTATCGGCCATCGGCCCCTTCGCCATCGACATGTACCTGCCAGCCCTGCCGTCCATCGGCCAGGCGCTGGGCGCAACCGAGGCGGCGGTGCAGATGAGCCTGATGGCTTTCTTCATCTCGCTGGGCGTCGGGCAACTGGTGTATGGCCCGGTGTCGGACATGGTCGGGCGCAAGGCGCCGCTGTATTTCGGCCTGACCCTGTTCGCCATCGGCAGCGTGGGCTGCGCGCTGGCGCCGGACATCGGCACGCTGATCGCCCTGCGTTTCGTGCAGGGCCTCGGTGCCTGCGCCGGCATGGTGGTGCCGCGCGCCATCGTGCGCGACCTGCACACCGGCCCGGACGCGGCGCGCCTGATGTCACTGCTGATGCTGGTGTTCAGCGTGTCGCCCATCCTGGCGCCGCTGGCCGGCAGCCTGGTGATCGAGGCGACCAGCTGGCGCGGCGTGTTCTGGGTGGTGACCGGCGCGGCGGTGCTGGGCCTGGGGCTGCTGGCGACCAGCCTGCCCGAGACCCGGCCGCCGGCCGAGCGTGTCGACAGCAGCGTGGGCAGCGCGCTGTCGGCCTATCGCAAGCTCCTGGGCGATACGCACTTCCTGGGGCTGGTGTTCATCGGCGCTTTCGGGATCTCGAGCTTTTTTGCCTACCTGGCGCACTCGTCCTTCGTGCTGATCGGCCACTACGGCCTCACGCCCCGTCAGTACAGCCTGGCGTTTTCCCTCAATGCCGCCTCGTTCATCGGCGTTTCCCAGTTCACCGGCAAGCTGAGCCGGCGTTTCGGCCTGAAGCGTCTGGTCGCGGGCGCGGTGATCGGCTATGCGGCCACCATGGTGCTGCTGGCGGTGCTGGAAGTCGCCGGTTTCGAGTCGCTCGCCCTGATGATCGCGCTGCTCTTCATCGGCTACGGTTTCCTGGGCTTGATCGTGCCGACCACCGCCGTGCTGTCGCTGGAGGAACACGGCGCCATCGCCGGCACCGCGTCTGCTTTGATGGGCACGCTGCAGTTCGTTACCGGCGCGGTGGTGATCGCCGTGTCGGGCCTGTTCCTGGACGGAACCGCACGCCCGATGGTGGTGGCCATCGCCTGCTGTGCGGTGGCCTCGCTGGTAACCGCCCGGATCACCCTGCGGGCCAGGCCAGGCAAGGCCTGACACGGCGGCCCGGCGAGGCGAGCCGGCCGCTCGCCTAGCGGTAGAAGGCCTCGACCTTGCCCTTGAGCTTGATCTGCAGCGGCTGGCCCTTGCGGTCACGGGTCTTGGCGGAAGGCACCTTGATCCAACCTTCGCTGACGCAGTATTCCTCGACATCGCCGCGTTCGTTGCCGTTGAATCGGATGCCGATGTCGTGCTCGAACACGGCAGCCACGTGGTGCGGGCTGCGCGGGTCCACGCTGAGGTGATCGGGGAGGGCGGGGCGTTCGGCGGAAGCGGCGGTGTCGCTGGGTTCGTTGGTTTGGGTCATGCGTCGGTGCGTGGAACAGTGATGCCGCAAGTGCAGCGGACCCTGGATTTTGCCCGAGCCGAAAGCACCGGCTGCCGATCGCCGGTGCGGCTGAAGCCGCGCCCCGCCACGCACGCGGCTTATTTGTTTCAGAAGCCGCCGGTCGATTGGCGCTCGACGATCCGGAACCCCATGTCCTGGACGCGCGGCTCCACCGCCTCGCCCCGGCAACGCGCCAGGATGAAGCCGGCGGCACGGCGGCCGATCTCGGCGCCGTCGACCTGCACCGAGGTCAGGGTCGGCCGAAAATGGGCCGCGAAATCGGCATCGCCGAAGCCGCAGATGGCCAGGTCCTGCGGGATGCGCAAGCCCCGCGCCTGCGCTTCGACCACCACGCCCTGAGCGAGCTGGTCCGAACTGCAATACACAGCCTCCAGTCGCGGCTCCTGCGCCAGCAGATCGCCGAGGGCTCGCCGGCCCAGCGCCAGGCTGCTGGGCGCCGGCACCACCGCCACCGGCACCGCCCTTCCGACCGCCGCCGTGAAGGCTTCGCGGCGGACGGTGGCCCGGTGGTCGTCGCCGGTGGCGATGCCCACGCGCTGCCAGCCCTTGGCCTGGAAGTAGCCCGCCACCGCGGAGCCGACTTGCCGGTGCGAGAACCCGACCAGCATGTCGACCGGGTCGTCGCACAGGTCCCAGGTCTCGACCACCGGCACCGCCAGCCGTCGCAAGGTGTGGCGGAGCCTGGCGGACTGGATCAGCCCCCCCACGATGATGCCGTCCGGCTGGCGGCCCAGCATGGTGTGGAGCAGCGCGTCCTGGCGGGTGTCGTCGTACGCGTCCTGGCCCAGGATGACCTGGTAGCCGGCGGTGTGCAGCGACTCCGTCAGCGCCTGCACCGTCGGCAGAAATTGCTGGACCGAGATGGCCGGCACCAGGGCCGCCACCGTCTTGCTGCGCCGCGAGCGCAGCCCGCCGGCCAGCAGGTTGGGCAGGTAGCCGGTGGCGTCCACCGCGTCGCGCACCCGGGCGATCGTCTTGGGAGACACCAGCGCCGGGTTGCCCAGCGCGCGCGAGGCGGTAATCAGCGACACGCCGGCGGCGCGTGCCACATCGTGCAGCGTGGCGGCCTTGCCGCTTTTCTTTGCGATGTCCGCCGCGCCTGCCGCGCCCGATTCGGCGGCTTCGACTGCTTTTGTCTTGGAGAAAGTTGTCTTCAACGAAAACCCTGAGTTATTGCGGTCGAATCTTGCCGACAGAACTGTTTTTTCATTCGAGAATGACAACGTTGTCATACGTTCTAACCCTGTCGGGACGGAAAGTCCAGGCAACGCCATAAAAAGGAGACGAACATGCCCAAAACCCTGTCCGGCGCTTCGGTGCTGACGGCAATCGCCGCGATGTCGGCGCTGCTGGCTGCGCCGCTGGTCCATGCGCAGTCGTGGCCCGAGCGGCCCATCACGCTGGTGGTGACCTTTCCGCCGGGTGGCTCCACCGACCAGGTGGCCCGCGCCCTGGCGCCGCGGCTGGGCGAAAAGCTCAGGCAGGCGGTGCTGGTGGAGAACCGGGCAGGGGCCGCCGGCACCATCGCCGCGGCCAGCGTCAAGCGTGCCGCGCCGGACGGCTACACCTTCCTGGTCACCTCGCTCGGACCGCTGGTCATCGTCCCGCACCTGCTGAAGGGCCAGATGCAGTACGACCCGCAGAAGGATTTCGAACCCATCACGCTGGCGGTGCAATCACCCAACGTGCTGGTGGTACCGACCGCCTCTCCCTTCAAGACCGTCGCCGACGTCATCGCCCACGAAAAAGCCAATCCCGGGAAGATGAGTTTTGCGTCGGCCGGCAACGGCACCAGCGACCACCTGACGGCCGAACTCTTCTGGCAGGAGACCGGCACGACCGGCGTCCACGTGCCCTACAAGGGCGGCGCTCAGGCGCAAACCGACCTGATGGGCGGCCAGGTAGACGCCACTTTCCAGAACATCAACGCGGTGGCCTCCTTCATCAAGGCCGGCAAGATGCGCGCGCTGGGCATCACCAGCGCCAAACGTTCGCCGGTGCTGCCGGACGTGCCGACCATGGCCGAGGCCGGCGTGAAGAACCTCGAAGTCATGTCCTGGCAGGCGGTCGTCGCACCCAGGGGCTTGCCGCCCGCCGTGCGCGACAGGTTCCACGCGGCGGTCGTCGAAGTGCTCAACGACCCCGCCGTAAAAGACCCGTTCGTGTCGGTCGGCTTCGAACTCGTCGCCAACACACCCGCGCAGTTCGCCGCGTTTCAGCAGGCGGATTCAGCCCGCTGGAAAAAGGTGATCGAGACGGGCAAGATTTCCATCGACTGACCCCGGACGCCATGATTCCTTCTAACGTTTCGCCCGCCGACAGCATTGCCTGGGTACGCATCTCTTCCTGCTACCTGCCGCTGGCCAATCCCATCAGCGACGCCAAGGTGCTCACCGGCCGACAGAAGCCGATGACCGAGATCGTCATGCTGTTCGCCGAGATCCGCACCAGGGACGGCCACGAGGGCCTGGGTTTCAGCTACGCCAAGCGGGCGGGTGGGCCGGGACAGTTCGCCCACGCCAGGGAGATCGCGCCGGCACTGCTGGGCGAAGACCCGAACGACATCGCCAAGCTCTGGACCAAGCTGTGCTGGGCCGGTGCCTCGGTGGGCCGCAGCGGGCTGGCGGTGCAGTCGCTCGGCGCGTTCGACGTGGCCCTGTACGACATGAAAGCCCGCCGCGCCGGCCTGCCGCTGTCCAAGCTGCTGGGCGCGCACCGCGACTCGGTGCGCTGCTACAACACCTCGGGCGGGTTCCTGCATACCCCGCTGGATCAGTTGCTGGTGAACGCGCAGGCTTCGCGCGATCGAGGCATCGGCGGCATCAAGCTCAAGGTCGGCCAGCCGGACGGCAAGCTGGACATCCGGCGGGTCGAGGCGGTGCGCAAGCACCTGGGCGACGACGCGCCGCTGATGGTCGACGCCAACCAGCAGTGGGACCGGCCCACGGCACAGCGCATGTGCCGCATCTTCGAGCAGTTCAACCTGGTGTGGATCGAGGAACCGCTGGACGCCTACGACTTCGAAGGCCACGCCGCCCTGGCCGCCACCTTCGACACGCCCATCGCCACCGGCGAAATGCTGACCAGCGCCGCCGAGCACAACGAGCTGATCCGCCATCGCTCTTGCGACTACCTCATGCCTGACGGCCCGCGGGTCGGCGGCATCACACCGTTCCTCAAGATTGCCGGCCTGGCCGAACACGCCGGCCTGATGCTCGGCCCGCACTTCGCCATGGAACTGCATGTGCACCTGGCCGCCGCGTATCCGACCGAGCCGTGGGTGGAACACTTCGACTGGCTCGAGCCGCTGTTCAACGAGCGCCTGGAGATCCGGGACGGCCGCATGCTGGTGCCGACCCGGCCGGGCCTGGGCCTGAGCCTCAGCGAGCAGTCGAAAGCCTGGACCCGCGAAACCGCCGAGTTCGGCACGCAGCCCTGACCGCTTTTCGACCATTCACAACAACAGGAGAAAACACACCATGCAAGACACCGCAGACAGCCGCCGCCGCTTCCTCAAGACCACCGCCGGCACGGGCCTTGCCGCACTCGGCGGCCTGGCCGGCGCGCAGTCGTTTCCGTTCACGCCCAATCAACGCTATCCGGATCCTTCCGTGTATGTGCTGGACCCGAGCTTTACCAAATACCGCCTGTACAGCAGCACGGTCGAACAGCTGGGTTCGGGCATGCGCTGGGCCGAGGGGCCGGCGTACTCGGTCGACGGCGGCTACCTGCTGGTGAGCGACATTCCCAACAACCGGCTGATGAAGTTCGACGAGAAGACGGAGAAGTTCAGCGTCCACAAGACCGGTGTCAACTACACCAACGGCAATGTTTTCGACCGCCAGGGCCGGCTGATCAGCTGCGAGCATTCGGTCACCCGCCGCGTGGTGCGCACCGAGAAGAACGGCAAGCAGACCGTGCTGGCCGACAAGTTCGAGGGCAAGCGCCTCAACGCGCCCAACGACATCGTGGTGAAGTCGGACGACACCGTCTGGTTCACCGACCCGGTGTTCGGCATCGGCGGCAATTGGGAGGGTTTCAAGGCGACAGCCGAACAGGCGACCACCAACGTTTACCGCATCGGCACCGACGGACAACTGACGGCGGTCATCACCGACCTGGTCAATCCCAACGGGCTGGCGTTTTCGCCGGACGAGAAAAAGCTGTACGTCGTCGAGTGGAAGGGCACGCCCAACCGCAGCATCTGGAGCTACGACGTATCGGCCGACGGCACTTCGGTGTCCAACAAGACCAAGCTGATCGACGCCGACGGGCCGGGCGCCTTCGACGGTTTCAAGGTCGACCGCGACGGCAACCTGTGGTGCGGATGGGGCTACACCGGCGCTTTCGGGACCGACACGGTCGATATCGGCGGCGGCATGAAGGCGTTGGCGCCGCTGGCCCGGCCGGAAGACATGGACGGCGTGAAGATCTTCAACCCGCAAGGCAAGGCGATCGGTTTCATCCGCCTGCCGGAACGCTGCCCCAACCTGGTGTTCGGCGGACCCAAGCGCAACCGCCTCTACATGGCCAGCAGCCACTCGCTGTACGCGTTGTATGTCGAAGCCCACGGCGCGGTCTGAAACGGACAAGGCAATGCCCATGAACCAACGCTTCGACATGCCGCGCCGCGCGGCCCTGGCGGCCCTGGCCCTGACCGCCCTCGCAGCCGGTGGTTCGGCGACGGCCCAGCCGGCCTACCCGAGCCAGCCGGTCCGCATGCTGGTCGGCAACCCCGCCGGCGGCACCACCGACGTGGTGGCGCGCATGGTGGCAGCCAAGATGAGCGAGCTGATGAAGGGCTCGGTCATCGTGGACAACAAGCCCGGCGCCAGCGGATTGATCGCCGCCGACGCGGTGGCCAAGGCGCCGGCCGACGGCTATTCCATCCTGATGGCGTCTTCGCAGATCGCCACCTTCCGGGCGCTGTATCCCGGCAACCCTTTCGATGCCGAGAAAGACCTGGAGCCGGTCGGCATCATCGCGACCTCGCCCTACGTGATGGTGGTGCATCCCTCGCTGCCGGTGAAGACCTTGCCGGAACTGCTGGCCTACGCCAAGGCCAACCCGGGCAAGATTTCCTATGCCGGGTCGTCTCCGGGGACGGCGCAGCACCTGGGCTGGGAGCTCATCAAGCGCAGCGCGGGCGTGGACATGCAGTACGTGCCGTACCGCGGCACCGGCGCGCTGATGCCCGACCTGCTGGCGGGTCGGCTGCAGGCCGGCATCGACAACGTGGCCATCCTCACGCCGTATATCAAGGCCGGTCAGCTACGCGGCATCGCGGTCACCAGTTCGAAACCCAGCGCCTTGCTGCCGGACCTGCCGACGGTGGCCGCGACCGGCGTGCCCGATTTCGAGGCCATGGGCTGGTTCGCGGTGTTCGCCACGCCGAAGACCCCGGCGCCGGTGCTGGCCGCACTGCGCGAATCGGTGCGCGCGGTGATGGCGTCGCAAGACACCCGCGACAAGCTGTCCGGCATCGGCGCCGAGCCGCAGAACGGCTCCTTCGAGGAAGCACGGGCCTTGCTGAAGCGCGAGACCGCGGTGTGGACCAAGGTGATCAAGGACGCCAACATCACCATCCAGTAGGCGGCCGGCCGGGCGCGGTCAGAGCGCCAGGAACTGGCTGCCGATGCCCTCTGCGACCGCGTCCGGCAAGCCGGCTTCCTGGGCGAACGCCGGCCACCGGTCGAGCGCGGCGCGCACTTCGTCGATCACCCGAGGCGCCGAGCCGATGCCGAAGCGGCTCGCTTCGGCCATGAGGTCGTCGCGCTCGAACCCCTTGAACCGGCCGTTGACCGACATGAGGTGCTGATGCGTCCATTCGCCTTGCGGGTTGTGGGCGAAGGTGACGTCGTAGGCAGGCGCCAGTTCCCAGGCCCGGCCCTGTTGCAGCCGGAACGAGAAGTTCTTGGTGTGGTCGTCGCAATTGCGCGCCAGCACATTGAAGACCATGCGACGGAAGGCCTCTTCCATGGCTTCGTAGGGCAGGCCCAGCCCGCTGATCGCCATGAAGAGTTGCGAATAGGCGTTGGTGCCCTTGCGGCGGTAATCCAGGTGGGCGAGGGCGCACAGCGTCTGCATGTGGTGGCGGCTGTTGTCTTCGCCCCGGTCGAAACGCCGGGTCATGAAGTGCGCCCGGCCGTTTTCCTGCAGCAGGCGGCAGTCGGTCATCTGGATACCGGCGGCGCGCGCCATCAGGTGGTAGGCGTATTCGATGCGGCCGTATTGCTGCGAGGCGCCGAGTTCGCTGTCCAGCCCCATGCCGTCGAACTTGAGCAGCCAGTGCTGGAAACCGGGCGGTGCATCGAGCTGGCCGGCGCGGATTTCATCGGTTGACGGATTCCAGGCGATGACCGCCTTGGCACGCGCACCACCGGCCGAGGTGCCCACTTCGATGATGCTGCGCAAGGCGGCGTCGGCGTGGTCGTCGTCGTCGATCTGGCCGGTGACGGCCTTGCGCGCCTGTTCCACCAGCTTGCCCAGCTCGATGGCGGTCGGCTTGCGGTTGGCCGGCCCGCGCGCCGGCTTGAAGGTGAGCGCGCCCATGCCGCGTGCGCTCATGTAGCCCAGCCGGTCCAGCGGGCTGACCGCGGTGGCCGAGATGCCGCGTTCGGCCATGTAGCGGTTGATGAGCGCGTTGCCGAAGTCGTCCGGCAAGGCGTCGCTCAACAGGGCGGGCAGGCGTTTGTAGGTCGCCTCGGGCAACTCGGTGAACAGGTAGGTGGCGCTGCCGCGCGTCGGCATGTGCAGCGGAGATGGCTCGATGCCGCTGGCCTTGAAGGCCTCGGTGTAGGCGAAGGCGTAGTAGCCGTAGGCGGGGTCGAGTGCCACCGCGCCCATGTGGCGGTCCCACAGATAGACATCGACCTTGGCGATATGCCGGTAGGCGCTGCGAGCCGCTCTAGGGGGTCGGGCCATGGCGGGTTCCGGTGGCGCGCTGGCGGGGTTCGGCCTGGCGGCCGAGCATCAGCGGGTTGATGGTGGCGACGGGTGCGACGGTCGCGAGCCAGTCTTCGCGGCCCAGGGCGCGCAGGGTGGACACCAGGCTGTGCAGGGTGGAGCCCTGGCCGGCTTCCAGGTTGCGCAGCGCACGCACGCTGATGCCGGCACGTTCTGCGAGCGTTTTCTGGTCGATATTGCGGTCGAGCCGGAGGGATTTAAGACGGTCGCCCAGGGCCGCTTCAAGCTCGTCCGACGTTTGATGACTCGTCTTCATCAAAACTCCTTTATGTGCCGATTAACTTCTAAAATGAAATTAATTGCCCTTTTAAGGGCAATATAGCTCGGCATGTGGGATGCGTCAACGCCAGTGTTTATAGGCAGATACGCGCCTGTAAACACCGTTTTTGGAGTCTAGAGGCGAAATTACGCCCGTTGCGCTAGTCGTTTGATGAGACGTTCAGGCGTTGTTGCAGCAAACTGCTGCTCGAGGTGTATTGCAGCACCTGGCTTCGTGACGGGTCCAGCAGGTCTGCGGCGGCGAAGGCGGCCAGCGTGGCCTCGTGGAAACCAGACAGGATCAGCTTCTTCTTGCCCGGGTAATGAACGATGTCGCCGACCGCGAAGACACCCGGCAAGGTGGTGGCAAAGGTCGCGGGGCTCACCGGAAGCTGCTTGCGCTCCATCACCAGGCCCCAATCGGCCAGCGGACCGAGGCGCGGACTCATGCCTTGGGCGACCACCAGCGCGTCGATCGGCAAGGGCGGCAGGTCGCCGTCCGGACCGGACCGCGCCACGCTGCTCAGCCGGGCGCCGTCGAACTGCAGGCTGGTCACCTGGCCGACTTCGAACGCCACCGCACCGGCCGCGCACAGGGCCTCGAAACGGGCCAGGCGTTCCGGCGGCGCCTGCAGCACCGCGCGCCGGTGCATCAGGACGATCGAGGCCGGCGGTGCGGCATCCGCCAGCATGGCATCGACACGGTCCAGCGCCAGTTCGTCGCCGCCGACCACCAGCACCCGCGCGCCCGACAAGGCGCCCGGCGCCGGGCGCCAATGGAACACCTGCGTGCCCTCGAGCGCCTCGACGCCCCCGACCTTGAGCCGGCGCGGCGCGAAAGCCCCGACGCCGGCGGCGATGAAGACACAGCTGGCATGGAAATGTTGCCCGCGCGAAGTGGCGGCGCGCCATCCGCCGTCGTCTCCGCCGCTTTGGAGCGAGACGATTTCCTGCCCCATGTGCATCGCGGGCGCGAACGGCCGCAGCTGTTCCAGCAGCCGGTCGGTCAGCTCCTGCCCGGTGACGCAGGGCAGGGCGGGAATGTCGTAGATGGGTTTGTCGCCGTACAGCGTGGCGGCCTGGCCGCCGGGCTGCTCCTGGGCGTCGACGATATGGCTGGCGATGCCGAGCAGCCCCAGTTCGAAGGCGAGAAAAAGGCCGGCAGGGCCGGCCCCGATGATCAGCGCGTCGGTCGAAACGGGAGAAGCGACGGACTCGGTCACACGATCGGCTGCGTTAGCGGATCAGCTCGGCCAGCTTGTTGGGCTTGTCTTTCCAGTCGTCCGCATCGGGCATCGGCGCCTTGCGCTTCGTGATGCTCTTCCAGCCGGCGGCACGCGCCAGTTCGGCGTTCAACTCGATGAAGGCGAGCTGGTCCGGAGGCGTGTCTTCTTCGGCGAAGATGGCGTTGGCCGGGCACTCGGGAATGCAGACGGCGCAGTCGATGCACTCGTCCGGATCGATCACCAGGAAGTTCGGACCTTCGCGGAAGCAGTCGACGGGGCACACGTCCACGCAATCGGTGTACTTGCACTTGATGCAGTTTTCGGTGACGACGTGGGTCATGGGTTCGGTACTGACTTCGGAAAAACCGACGATTTTAAGGCGTCGTCGGAGAAAAGTTAAAAAATCCGGGACAAATCGCCAATTCGACTGGCCCGGATGTTGGCTGGGCGCTTCAGTCGACCAGCACGGCGGCCGCGGTGCGGTTGCTGGCGGTATCCACCAGCACCAGTGCGCCGAGCGTGCGCGAACGCACGAAAGGCAGCGTGGCCAGCGGCTCCTGCAGCGCGAACTCGACATGGCCGAGCGCGTTGGCGGGCAATTGGTCGGCAGGCCGGCGCTCCAGCGTCTGGATGTCCAGCCGGTCGACGATGCGCGAGACCTTGGCCTTGACCCAGCGGTGCCCGTGCAGCGCCCAGTACACGCGGCCGGGCACCAGCGGCTCGTCGTCCAGCCAGGCGACGGTGGCACGCAGGGTGCGATCGCCCTGGAACGCACCGGGTGCCAGCAGCCAGTCGCCGCGCGATACGTCGACCTCGCGGTCGAGCACGATGCCGGCGCTGTGGCCGGCGGCCACGGCAGGCTGTTGGGTGCGCGCATGGTCCAGCACCTGGGCGACCTTGGCGGTGGCGCCGCTCGGCATCACCACGATGTCCTGGCCTGCCGTGACCTGACCCGCGTTGACGCGGCCCCAGAACACGCGGCGGCCCTTCTGCGTATCGGCCGAGGCCGAGAACTTCTCGACCCATTGCACCGGGAAGGCGAAGGGCACGTCGGTATCGGCCGGCGTGGCCGGCAGGTTTTCGAGGATCTGCAGCAGCGAAGGACCGCTGTAGCCGGCCCAGCCGGCACGGGCATCGACCACGTTCCAGCCTTCGAGGGCCGACATCGGCACCGTCGCGGCGACAGTGATGCCGGCCTCGCGGGCGAAGGTGTTCAGGGCGGCGGCGATGCGTTCGAAGGCCTGGGTGGCGTTGTCGACCGCATCCAGCTTGTTGACCGCGAAGATCACCGAGGGCACGCGCAGCAGATGCGTCAGCAGGCTGTGGCGGCGGGTTTGCGGCAGCAGTTCGTGCGGCACGGCTCCGTCCGACGATGCCCACTTGAGCTTGGTCGCATCGACCAGCACCACGGCGGCATCGGCGCTGGAGGCGGCGGTGACCATGTTGCGGGTGTACTGCTCGTGGCCGGGTGCGTCGCCGATGATGAACTTGCGACTCGCGGTGGCGAAATAGCGGTAGGCGACGTCGATGGTGATGCCCTGTTCGCGCTCGGCCGACAACCCGTCGGTGAGCAGTGCCAGGTCGGTGGCGCCGGAGCGCTGCACGCCGGCCAGCTGGTCGGACAGGACCGCACGGGTATCGACCAGCAGGCGGCCGATAAGGGTGCTCTTGCCGTCGTCCACGCTGCCGCAGGTGATGAAACGCAGGGCGGCGCGGTGCTGCTCGTCCGCCTGAACGATGTCGGGCGTTGTCTGGGTGGTGGTGCTCATTTCAGAAATACCCGTCTTTCTTGCGCTTCTCCATGGAAGCCTCGGAAGTCTTGTCGTCCATGCGGGTCGAACCGCGCTCGCTCACCTCGGCCGACAGTGTCTCGATGACGACGTCTTCGGCATTGGCCGCGTCGCTGGCCACCGGGCAGGTGCAGGTGATGTCGCCGACGGTGCGGAAACGCACGTTGCGCACCACCGGGGTCTCGCCGTCGCGCGCAGGCGTCAGCGGGGTGACCGGCACCAGCAGGCCCTTGCGCTCGACCACCTCGCGTTGGTGGGTGTAGTAGAGCGAGGGCAGCTCGATGTTCTCGCGGGCGATGTACTGCCACACGTCGAGTTCGGTCCAGTTGGAGATGGGGAACACGCGGAAGTGTTCGCCCGGCTGGATGCGCGTGTTGAACAGGCTCCACAGTTCGGGGCGCTGGTCCTTGGGCTGCCATTGGCCGAAGCTGTCGCGGTGCGAAAAGATGCGCTCCTTGGCGCGCGCCTTTTCCTCGTCGCGGCGGGCGCCGCCGATGAGGGCGTCGAAGCGGAATTCCTCGATGGCCTCGAGCAGCGTGACCGACTGGTGCACGTTGCGGCTTTCGCCCGGATGGGCCAGGCGCACGGTGCCGCGTGCCATCGAGTCCTCGACGCTGCGCACGATGAGTTCGGCCTTGAGCTCGGCGGCCCGGCTGTCGCGGAAATCGGTCACTTCGTGGAAGTTGTGGCCGGTGTCGATCATCAGCAGCGGATAGGGAATGCGGCCCCTGGCGACGCCTTCCTGGGTGCCGACGAAGGCCTTCTCGGCCAGTTTCAGCAGCACCAGCGAATCCTTGCCGCCGGAAAACAGCAGGGTGGGGCGCTCGAACACGGCGGCGACTTCGCGCAGGATGAAGATGGCTTCTTCCTCGAGCGCATCGAGGTGTTTGTCGGCCAGGTGCGTGGAGCGCAGAAGCTGGGCTTCGGCGGTGCGGGCGTTCATGCGGAGGTCTCTTTCTGCGGGCGGGGTCGGGTGCTGAGGAAGCTGATCGGGGAAATATCGGGCGCGGCCGGGTTGTCGATGCTGGTGCCGGAAGGCGCGCCGTCGTGGCCGCCTTCCACGTGCAGGCCGCACTCCTTGGCGCTTTCGTTCTCCCACCACCAGCGGCCGGAGCGAAAGTCTTCGCCCAGGGTCACGGCGCGGGTGCAGGGCGCGCAGCCGATGCTGGGAAAGAACTGGTCGTGCAGCGGGTTGTAGGGCACGCCGTGCAGGGCGATGTAGTGCCAGACGTCGCCCCAGGTCCAGTCGGCCAGGGGATTGGCCTTGGCACGGCCGCCCGGCTGTGCCGGTGCCTCGATGTCATGCACCTCGGCGCGCGCCTGCGACTGCTCGCGGCGCAGGCCGGTGATCCAGGCGCGCTTGCCGGCCAGGGCCTGCTCCAGCGGCACCATCTTGCGGATGTCGCAGCACTGCTTGCGCAGGCCGATGCTCTTGTACATGGCGTCCTCGCCGTTTTCGGCGACGAAGGCTGCCGCGGTGGCGGCGTCGGGGCGGTACACCTCGACCTGGCGTCGGTAATGCGCTTCCAGACGGCCGATGAGTGCGACGGTCTCGTCATGCAGCTTTTGGGTGTCCAGCACGAACACGGCGGAATCGATGCCGCTGCGCTGGATGAGGTCGGTGACGACCATGTCCTCGGCGCCCAGGCTCGACGCCTGTGTCAGCGGGCTGTATTGGGCAGCGGCGCGGCGCAGCACGTCGATGGCGTGTGCCACCTTGGCGTCGAAGTCGGCGGAAGGGCGGCCGCGTTGCAGGGCCAGCAGGGCGTCGGACATGGCGGGCTTCAGGCGGCTTCGGTCGCCGCGAAATGCGGCTGCGGATGCACCGCATCGCCCTGGTAGAACGCTGCGAACCGGGTGAACTGGCGCTCGGCGGCAGACACATCGACACCCGGCTTGAGCACTGCGCTGGAAAAGCCCATGCGCGACATCTGCACCAGCTGGTCGATGAGCACGTCGCCGGTGGCGCGGATGTCGCCCTGGAAACCCAGGCGGCGGCGCAGCAGGAAAGCTTGGCTGTAGGCGCGGCCGTCGGTGAACTTGGGAAAGTTCAGCTCGATGCGCTGCAGGCCTTCGAGCTTGTCGGCCAGGGTCAGCGGGTCTTCGTCGTTGGGAAACGCCAGCACGGCCGGCAGGTCGTCGACGGCCTGCTCGGCGGACAGGATTCGCAAGGGGATCGCAGGAGTAGGGGTGGTCATCGTGGAATCTTTTTGTCGGAGCGGCTTCAGGCGACGGCTTCTTCGGCCTTGGGCGCACGGGCGGCGTTGGCGGCCGCCTTGAAGGGGTCCAGGCCGACGCGGCGCAGCGTGTCGATGAAGGTTTCGCCCTTTTCGCGGCTGTCGCGGTAGGTGCCCAGCACCGCCTCGATCACATCCGGCACTTCGGCCGGGGTGAAGGACGGGCCGACCGCCTTTCCGGCCTGCGGTGCGCCGGACAGAGCCGAGCCGTCGGAGCCGCCGAGCGTGACCTGGTACCACTCCTTGCCGTCCTTGTCGACGCCCAGGATGCCGATGTGGCCGCTGTGGTGGTGGCCGCACGAGTTGATGCAGCCGCTGATGTGCAGGTCGATCTCGCCGATGTCGTCGAGCTCGTCGAGATCCTGGTAGCGCTCGGTGATGGCCGCTGCGATGGGCAGCGAGCGGGCGTTGGCCAGGGCGCAGAAGTCGCCGCCGGGGCAGGCGATCATGTCGGTCAGCAGGTGCACGTTGGTGCTGGCGAAGCCGGCTGCGCGGGCTGCCGAGAACAGCTCGTACAGGCGGGCCACCGGCACCCAGGGCAGGAGAAGATTCTGGTCGTGGGTGACGCGTGCCTCGCCGGCCGAGAAGTCGTCGGCCAGGGCGGCGGCGGTGTCGAGCTGGTCGGCGGTGGCGTCGCCTGGCGACAGGCCGGGCCGCTTGAACGACAGCGTGACCGCACGCAGGGCCGGGTTCTGGTGCGCGGCGACGTTGCGTTGCAGCCAACGGGCGAATGCGGGCTCGTCGGCCGCAGACTTCAGCAGCGCGGCGTCGGCGGCCGGCACGTCACCCAGGTCGGTGGCGAGCGTGGGCGGCACGAAGGTCGCGGCCACGCGGTCGAACTCGGCCTGGCTGATGGTGTGCGGACCACCGTCGTGATCGACGATCTGCCGATATTCGGCCTCGACATCGTCGATATAGCGCTGGCCTTCGGCCTTCACCAGAATCTTGATGCGCGCCTTGTAGATGTTGTCCCGGCGGCCGTAGCGGTTGTAGACCCGCACCACGGCTTCGAGGTAATTCATGATCTGGTTCCAGGGCAGGAACTCGCGCAGCACGCTGCCGATGATGGGCGTGCGGCCCATGCCGCCGCCCACCGACACGCGGAAGCCGACTTCGCCGGCCTCGTTGCGCAGCACGTGCAGGCCGACGTCGTGCCAGGCGGTGGCGGCGCGGTCTTCGGTGGCGCCGGTGATGGCGATCTTGAATTTGCGCGGCAGGAAGGCGAATTCGGGGTGCAGGGTGCTCCACTGCCGCATGATTTCGGCGAAGGGACGCGGGTCGGCGATCTCGTCGGCCGCCACGCCGGCGCGCTCGTCGGTGGTGATGTTGCGAATGCAGTTGCCGCTGGTCTGGATGCCGTGCATGTCGACGCTGGCCAGCAGGTCCATCACGTCGGCCGACTTGCCCAGCGGAATCCAGTTGAACTGCACGTTCTGCCGGGTGGTGAAGTGGCCGGTGTGGGTCGGCAGCGACGTCGTGCCGAGTGCGCCCTGGCCTTCCATGGCCTTGCGGAAGACCTCCGCCTCGGGCTCGTCGTATTCGCGGGCGATGCGGCCCAGCACACGCAGTTGGGCGGCGGAAATCTCGCCGTACGGCACCGCCACCCGCAGCATCGGCGCATAGCGCTGGACGTACCAGCCGTTCTGCAGACGCAGCGGCTTGAACTCGTCCTCGCTCAAGGCTCCGGCCTGGAAGCGCTCGAGCTGGTCGCGGAATTGCGCCGCGCGTTGGCGGACAAACTGACGGTCGAAGTCTGTGTATTGGTACATCGTGAAATTTTATGAGCCGGCAGGCGCCAAGCCGGCGTAGGGCGACTTTAAGCCGTACGTGTCTAACAACCAACGAATAGTTCGTTGTTGTTATATATGGGTGAGTTATGAGGAATGTGCTGCTTGCTTATGCGTTCTTCGCGATTCGCCGCGCCATGCGGGCTGTCCCGACCGACTCGGCGAGGCGGGGCGCCACCGGCAGCGGTTCGCCGTGCAGGCTGGCGACGAGGATATCCGCGCACAGCACGGCGGTGGTGATGCCCCGGGCGCCGAGGGCGGTGCAGGCCCAGACCGTGCTGTCCGGATTCGGCCAGGGGCCGACGATCGGCAGGCGGTCGGGAGACGTGCCCCGCACCCCGCGCCAGTCGGAAACGTCGGCGAACATGCCGGGCAGCAGAGGTTGGAGGGTGGGCAAAAGCTCGCCTAGCCTGTGGCGGTTGGTTTGATGGTGGGCCAGGCGGTCGGCAGGCGTCGCGTCGACCACCGCGCAGTCCCGCTCGAAGCTCGCACCCGTCAGCCAGAAAACACCGTCTTCGCCGTCTGGAACCGCAGGCAAGAAATGACCGTGGCCGTTCCAGGGCATGTCGGTCGCGGACGAACCGGCGAGCGGCGCGAAGGACACCTGCCCGGCCACCGGTTGCAGGACCAGGCCGTGGCCGAGGAGTTCGCCGGCCGCGTGGCCGGTGGCGACCACGGTCAGCGTGCGGTCGTCGGCGTGAATTCGCTTCACCGGCCGGCCGTAATGCACCTGCACGCCAGGCGTGGCCAGCAATGCTTCCACCAGCCGTGCCGGGCGCAGCCAGCCGGCATGGGAATGCAGCAGCGGATCGGCACCGTCGCGCAATTGCCGGACGCCGGAAAGATCCCAATCCACCCCACGCGTCAGCACCTGCTGCGCCAGGGCGATCAACGCCCGCACGCCCGCGCGCGTGATGCGCGACAGCACGGCATCGTCGGCGGAGATGTGCGGCGCGAACAAGCCGGCCGGCACACCCGAAGCGCCGCTGGCCGGTGCGGGGCCGGCTTCGAGCACCGTCACCCGCCAGCCCCGCAGCGCCAGCGCACGCGCGACCGCCGCGCCGGCGAGTCCGGCCCCGATCACCGTGCAGTCGCCTACCACCGGGGTGGGCGCTGGGCGATGCCGCGCGGGCAGGTGCACCAGCTGCGCCAGAAGGTGACGGCCCTTCGGCGCCAGGCCCTCGCTCACCGCAAAGCCTGCGGACGCCAGGGCTTCATGCACGCTGCGGGCCGCGGTCCGGGTCGCCAGGCGCGCACCCGCGCGGCAGCAGCGGGCCACGGCACGCACCGCATTGCCGTCCCGTTTGTCCGGGTCGGTTTCGAGACTGGAGCCGTCGAGGTAGACGCTGTCGGCCCAGCGCCCCAGGTTGCGCAGGGACTGGTTGCTGTCGCCGATCAGCAGCGTCAGCAGCACCCGCCCGCCGTCCAGGGAGATGCGATGGGTGCCGGTCTCCAGCCCGTAGCAGGCGTCGGCCAGGGCATCGGACAGTGCGTGCAGGGCGGGATCGGCTGCGGCATTGCGGTGCAAGGCCTCCGCCGTGGCGGGGAAAGCCTCGGTCGCGACGTAGTGGAGCAGGGCGGGGCGCTGCGGATCGTCTTGCCAGGCCTGCCAGGTGACCAGGAAGTTCAGGCCCGGGCCGAAGCCGGTTTCGAGGATGCACCAGCTGCGGGCCCCGCGCCAGGCGGCCGGCAACCCGCAGCCGGCCAGGAAGACATCGCGCGCCTCGGCGAGCGCGCCGTCCTCGCTGCGGTCGGGGTGCTGGAAGCGGGGGCTGAAGGGCGTGCCGTCGGCCCGCCAGTCGACGGGGTCGGCCACGACCCGGATTACTCCGCCGTGGGCGGCACGAAGCCCTGGATGGCGTCGGCGCCTTCGCCGAAGAAATGCTTTTCCATCTGACGCGCCAGGTACTGGCGGGCCCGCAGGTCGGCCAGGTTCAGGCGGTTTTCATTGACCAGCATGGTCTGCTGCTTGAGCCAGTCGGCCCACGCCTGCTTGCTGACGCTTTCCCAGATACGTTTCCCCAGTTCGCCGGGGTAGGGAGGAAAGTCCAGGCCTTCGGCCTCGGTGCCGAGCTTGATGCATTGGACTGTGCGAGCCATCGGAATACGCCTTCTTAGATGATTTATCGACTAAACAAAGAGGAACTTATTCGTTCCTTGTGGGGTGGCATGCTTTCAGAATCGGCTCGTTGTTGATTCACCACTGGAACCCAAGCCATGCAAGCGCGCCGCGACTTTATCAAGATTCCTCTCGCCGCCACCCTGTCCTCGCTGATGGCCCTGCCCGGCGGAGCGGCCTTTGCCCAGGCGCCGGCCGCCGTGACGCTGCTCAACGTTTCCTACGATCCGACCCGCGAGCTGTACGTCGACTACAACGCCGCCTTTGCCAAGCACTGGAAGGCCAAGACCGGCCAGGACGTGAGCATCAAGCAGTCGCACGGCGGATCGGGCAAACAGGCGCGTTCGATCATCGACGGCATCGACGCCGACGTGGCCACCCTGGCCCTGGGCGGCGACATCGACGCGCTGGTCAAGCACAACGGCCTGGTCAAGGCCGACTGGCAAAAGAAGCTGCCGCACAACTCGGCGCCTTACACCTCGACCATCGTGTTCCTGGTGAAGAAGGGCAACCCGAAGGGCCTGAAGGACTGGGACGACCTGGTCAAGCCGGGCGTGCAGGTCATCACCCCCAACCCCAAGACCTCCGGCGGCGCCCGCTGGAACTACCTGGCCGCCTGGGAGTTCGCCAAGCGCAAGTACAACGGCGAGCAAGGCGCCGCCGACTTCATCGGCAAGCTGTTCAAGAACGTGCCGGTGCTCGACACCGGTGCGCGCGGCTCCACCATCACCTTCGTGCAGCGCGGCGTGGGCGACGTGCTGCTGGCCTGGGAAAACGAAGCCTTCCTGGCGCTCAAGGAGTTCGGCCCCGACAAGTTCGAGATCGTCGTGCCGTCCATCTCCATCCTGGCCGAGCCTTCGGTCGCGGTGGTCGACAAGGTCGTCGACAAGAAGGGCACCCGTGCCGTCGCCGAGGAATACCTCAAGTACCTGTACTCCGACGAAGGCCAGGACATCGCCGGCCGCAATTACTACCGCCCGACCGGCGACAAGGCCAAGGCCAAATACGACAAGCAGTTTCCCAAGCTGACCCTGGTCACCATCGACCAGGCCTTCGGCGGATGGGAAAAAGCCGACAAGGCCCACTTCGCCGACGGCGGATCGTTCGACAGGCTGTACACCACCGGCAAGTGACCGGCCGGCGCCGCGCGGCGCCCCGCACTGCCTGCCCAGACAAGGCCGGCCCGGGTTTCCGGGCCGGCTTTTTCGATGGTCGGGTGGCAGCCTTGTACCGGCCGCCGTGCAGAATCCGACGCTCGACCGGCTCGACCGCCGTCTTGTGTCGACCCCCAGCCTGCAGCCCATGCCCACGCCAGACTCCTTCGTCCGCCGCATCCGCGCCCACCTCGAATCCTTGTCGGCCGCAGAGCGCACGCTGGCGAACTTCGTCCTGGAGTTTCCCGGCGAACTGGCGAGTTATGCGGGCAACGAACTGGCCGGACTGGCGGGTGTCTCGCCGGCCACGGTCAGCCGCTTCGTGCGCCGCATCGGCTACAAGAACTACGAGGAAGCGCGCCGCCGGGTGCGCCAGGAGAAGCAGACCGGTTCGCCGCTGTTCCAGACGCCTACCGCCGTGCGCGGCAAGACCGGCAGGGTACTGACGCATTTCGAGCAGTCGCAGGCCAATATCGCGGCCACTTTCCAGCGGCTGGACGAATCCGCGATCGCGGCCATCGCCAAGGCTTTGATCGCGGCGCCGCAGGTGCTGGTGTTCGGCAGCCGCAGCAGCCAGGGCTTCGCCGTGTACCTGCGATGGCAGATCATGCAGGTGCTGCCTCGCGTGGTGGCATTGCCGGGCGCCGGCGAAACACTGGCCGAGCATTTGGTGAACCTGGCGCAGCGCGATGTGGTCGTGGTGTTCGGCACCCGGCGACAGACGCGCCAGATGGACACCCTGCTGCAAGGCGCCCAGCGCACCGGGTCTCGCATCCTTTTCATCGGCGATCTCGCGTCGCCGGATTGTTCGTTCGCGACCTGGTCGATCCGCTGCGACTGCGCCGGCCCCGGCCTGCTCGACAACCACGCGGCGGTGATGGCGGTATGCGACCTGCTGGCGACGACCGTTGTCGAAGCGTCGGGCGCGGCCGGCCGCAAGCGCCTGGCCGCCATCGAGACGATTCACGAGGATTCCGGCGACCTCTGACCCCGGAATCGGCCGGGATGGCCGCACGGATCTTTCGCACGGGTCGTTCGGCAAGCCCCGTCTGCGCTCCCATCAGGTGCGAAATGCCGCACCAATATGAAATGCATATTTCATGGCGATCAGTAACCGAACGCCATTTTTCGGCGTGTTCAGAGGAAGGCTGGCATTGGGTGACGCGACCCGAGCCATTCCGCAGATGGCATGCAGCTTGCTTATTCCGGGGAAACTGAAATATATATTTCAATCCCATGCCCGACCTTCTGCTCATCAACCCCAATGCCTCGCACGCCACCACCGACATGATGGTGGGCATCGCGCAGGCCGCCATGCCTGCCGGTTTCCGCGTCGTCGGCGTCACTGCCGGCCGGGGGCCGCAGATGATCGTCGACGAGTCCGAACTCGCCGCCGCCGCCCTGGACGTCGAACACGCGTGGCACGCCACACCCGGCGAATGGGCCGGCGTCATCGTCAGCGCCTTCGGCGATCCCGGCATGGAACGGGTCCGCGCCGCCTGTCCGGCGCCGGTCGTCGGCATCTGCGAGGCCTCGATGCGCGAGGCCGCGGCAGGCGGGCGGCGTTTCGGCATCGCCACGGTCACTCCGCGACTCAGCGCGGCGTTGGCCGCCAAGGCGGTGCACTACGGCGTCGGCGATGCCTACACCGGCATCCGGCTGACGGCCGGCGATCCGCGCCTGCTGTCGCAAGACCCGGCCGCGCTGGAAAACGCCCTGGCCGACGCGGTGCGCCTGTGCATCGAGCAGGACGGCGCGGAAGCGGTGGTGATCGGCGGCGGGCCGCTCGGCCAGGCGGCGCTCGGCCTCGCGGCGCGCTTCTCCCAGCCGGTGATCGCCCCCATCGACTCGGCCGCCCGGCGGCTGCTGGCGCAACTGCTGCAGACCACGGGCTAGCCCGCGCATCCGGCGCCTTGCGACCTTGGACCGCCGGGCCTGCCACACCCTTTCGACTTCCCAGGACACCACCATGACCATCCCATTCTTCCGTCGTTTTTCCCGCCGCCTCGCCCTGGTCGCCGCCACCGCCGTGCTTGCGGCCGGGGCCGCCCAGGCCCAGGGCACGCTGGACACTATCGTCAAGTCGAAAAAAGTGCGCATCGCGATTCCGACCGACTACCCGCCCTACGGTTTTGTCGGCGCCGACCTGAAGCCGCAGGGGCTGGACATCGACATGGCCCGCTATGTCGCGGCCAAGCTCGGCGCGACCCCCGAACTGGTGCCTGTGGTCAGCGCCAACCGCATTCCCTACCTGCAGACGCGCAAGGTCGACATCGTCGTCTCGACGCTCGGCAAGACGCCCGAGCGCGAACAGGTAGTCGACTTCACCCACGCGTATTCGCCGTTCTTCCAGGCGGTTTTCGGGCCGAAGGGCATGAACATCAAAAGCTGGGCCGACCTGGACGGCAAGACCGTTTCGGTCACCCGCGGCGCGATGGCGGATACCGAACTGGCCAAGATGATTTCGCCCGCCGTCAACGTGCGGCGTTTCGAGGACCACGTCGGCACCGTCTCGGCTTTCGCCAGCGGGCAGGTTCAGGTCATCGCCACCAGCGCGGCCGAAGGCGAGGTGATCATCAAGCAGAACCCGAAGCTCAACGCCGAATACAAGCTGCTGCTGAAGGAGAGCCCCAACTTCATCGGGGTGAACAAGGGCGAGACCGCCTTGAAGGACCGGATCAACGAAATCATCCTGGAGGCCAGGAAGAGCGGAGAAATCGACCGGCTCTCGACCAAATGGCTGGGCCGCGCTTCGGCCGCCCTGCCTCTCTGATATTGGCGTCGGCCTAGAACGGAATGTCGTCGTCCATGTCGTCGAGGGCCGCGGGCGTAGCGGGGGGCGCCACCGGGGGCGGTGCCTTGGATGCCGCCCTGGACGCCTTCACCGGCGGCGCGGCGGGCGTCGCGACCATCGGTGCCATCGGTGCGATTGGCGCCACCGGCGTCGGCGTCGGCGTCTCGGCTGAAACGCCGTCGAGCGCGGCTTTCAACGCGGATTCGACCGCTTCGATCCGCTGCTTGCAAACCTGGTAGGCCTCGACCGATTCGGTGACGATCTTCAGCAGGTCGTCGATATTCGGCTCGCTTTGGTCGCGCAAAGAGGCGGCGTGGCGCTGCAGGGTCCCGTAGGCTGATTTGAAAGACGTCGTCGTCATGGCGATTTTCCGGAGGGCGGGGCGGCCGGGTGGACTTCCACCGTGCCGTCCCGAAGTTGAATATCGAATGTGGGAATCGCTGCTGCCTGGCGTGCCGAGGTAATGGCAGTGCCGTCTGGCGCGCGGATGATGGCGAAACCGCGGTTGAGTGTCTTGTCGGGCCCCTGGCCGGTAATCTCGCGCATCAGGGCTTCGGCATTGGTCCGGGATCGCTGCAGATTATTTTGCGCACGTTCTGCCACGTTGCGCATGCGCTCGTCGATATCCCGAGCCGCGCCGGCATTCATGCGGCCGGCATTATTCAATACGGCGTCGAACGCGCTGCCGGAAACCTGTCGCGCACGGGCCACCGCGCCGGATGCCCGCAGCCGAATGGTTGCCAGCAAGCCGGGAACCTCCTGGCGGGCGGCGGCCAGGTGGCGAGCGGAATCGTTCATGACCTGGTGCAGGCCGGAAGCGCTGCTCGCCGAAGCCTGGTGCAACTGCGCCATCGAGTCGAGTTTGATTTGCGCCATGGCCTGTTCGGTGGTTTCCCGCGCCATGCCGATATTCAGCCGGGCGCCGGAATGAACCTCGGCATTCAGGCGTTCGGTGTCGTGTGCCTTTCGCTGAACGATGCGTTCGGCGGACGTGAAAATCATCTCGGCAGCCGATCGTGCTTCGCGCACCCGCGAAATAATCAGCTGCTCGATGCCCGCGATTACCTTGCTGGGCGTGTCGAATCGGGCGTGCGCCACCTCGTCCGGCAAGGTCGAATCCCTTTCGTGCCCGATGCCGGTCAATACCGGCACGGGCAAGTCGCATATATAACGGGCCAGGTCATAATCGTTGAGCCAGGCCAGATCGTTCACCGCACCACCGCCACGGATCATGACGATGGCATCGGGTGGTTTGCCCGGAGGTAGTGCATCCATTGCCGCGGATAATGCGGAAACGATTTCCCTGGCCGCGCCTTCGCCCTGAAAACGGCTGTAGATATAAGAAAACCGGCAAATGCCGTATCGGCCCAATCGCTCGGCTTCCTTGCGAAAATCACCGAGACCGGCGCCTTCTTCCGGGGCGACGACCAGAATATCGAGATAATCGAAAGGCGCGGCCAGGTGCTTGTTGCTGTCGAATACGCCTTCGCGTTTCAAGCGTTCGCGGATTTCCTTCTTTCGCGCCTCCAGATCTCCCAGGGTGTATTGGGAGTCGATGGCGGAAATCTCGATCCTGAAACCGAAATTCGCCTTGAATCCCGGTTTTGCCTGGACCAGCAGCTTGATGCCCGGGCCGAGCACCGCGCCGGTTTCGCGCTCGAAGGCCGGAAGAATCTGCGCGGCGACATTCGCCCAGATCATTCCGCCCGCCTTGGCGATCTGCTCGCCATTGGCATCCCGCTCGGCCAGTTCCAGGTAGATATGGTTGCGCGACTTGACGTCGACCACCTCTACCAGCGTCCAGACACCGGTGCGGAAAGCCTCCGAAACCGCCATTTCCACACCGCGCAGCAGGCGCGACAGGGTCAGCGGCTGGCTCGACACCACGCCGCCGGCGGGCGGGGAGGGCGCCACCGCCAGATCGCGGGCCTGCGACGATCCTGCATCCGCCGGCAGCCAGGCGTGGAACTCCGCCAGGTCGCCGCCGTCCTCGACATACCAGCGGCGCGCGGCGCCGTCCCAGCGGGCGCCCAGCGCCTTCGCCGAATCCTTCTGCTTGAACGGAACGTCCAGGTACTGCCGGGCCATGTCAGCTTTGGCTTGTGTTGAAAGTCATTGCCGCAATGGTAGCGGTGAGTATCAGTCGTCGGATTCGCCCAGGAAGCCTCCGCTCTGGTGGGCCCACAGTCGCGCGTAGATGCCGTTGGCCGCCATCAGGGAGCGGTGGTCGCCCTGTTCGGCGATGCGGCCGCCGTCCAGCACCACCAGCCGGTCCATGGCCGCGATGGTGGACAGGCGGTGGGCGATGGCGATGACGGTCTTGCCTTCCATCAGCCGGTAGAAACTCTGCTGGATGGCGGCCTCCACCTCGGAGTCGAGGGCGCTGGTGGCTTCGTCCAGCAGCAGGATGGGCGCGTCTTTCAGCATGACCCGCGCGATGGCGATGCGCTGGCGCTGGCCGCCGGAGAGCTTGACCCCGCGCTCGCCCACGTGTGCGTCGTAGCCGACGTGGCCCTTGGCGTCCGACAGCTGGGCGATGAAGCCCGACGCCTCGGCGCGCTCGGCGGCGTGGCGGATGGCGGCGTCGTCGGCGTCCGGGCGGCCGTAGGCGATGTTGTCGCGCACCGAGCGGTGCAGCAGCGAGGTGTCCTGGGTGACCATGCCGATGGCGGCGCGCAGGCTGTCCTGGGTGACCTGAGAAATATCCTGGCCGTCGATCAGGATGCGTCCGCTGTCGGCGTCGTAGAAGCGCAGCAGCAGGTTCACCAGCGTGGATTTTCCGGCGCCCGAGCGGCCCACCAGGCCGATCTTCTCGCCCGGCTTCACCACCAGGTCCAGGCCGTCGATGATGGTGCGGCGCTGCGGCCCGGCGGCGTCGCCCTTGCCCTGCGCCACCGCATAGGAAAAGCTCAGGTTCTCGAAGCGCACTTCGCCGCGCGTCACGGCCAGCGCGGGCGCGTCGGGGCGGTCCACCACCGTGTAGGGCTGGGCCATGGTGCGGATGCCGTCCAGCACCGTGCCGACGTTCTCGAACATGCCGCTCAGCTGCCACATGATCCAGTGCGCCATGCCGTTCAGGCGCAGCGCCATGGCGGTGGCCGCGGCGATGGCGCCGACGCCCACCAGGCTGTTCGTCCACAACCACAGCGAGCAGGCCGCCACGCCCAGGATGAGCGCCATCGACAGGGCGTGGTTCACCGTCTCGAAGGTGCTCACCAGGCGCATCTGCCGAAAGCCGGTGCCCTGGAATTCGCGCATGGCTTCGCGGGCGAAACCGGCCTCGCGCTGCGAGTGCGAGAACAGCTTGACGGTGGCGATGTTGGTGTAGGCGTCGCTGATGCGGCCGGTCATGAGGGAGCGGGCGTCGGCCTGCTCGCGACCCACCTTGGCCACGCGCGGCACGAAGTAGATGCAGGCGCAGGCATAGGCGACGCCCCACAGGGCGAAGGGCACGATCAGCCGCAGGTCGAAGGCCGCGGCGAACACCAGGATGGTGACGAAATAGATCAGCATGCCGACCAGCACTTCGGCGGTGGTGATGATCAGGTCGCGCACGCCCAGGGCGGTCTGCATCATGCGGGCGGCCACGCGGCCGGAAAACTCGTCCTGGTAGAAAGACATGCTCTGGCCCAGCAGCAGCCGGTGAAATTTCCAGCGCAGGCGCATCGGGAAATTGATGGCCAGCACCTGGTGCTGCACCGTGGTCTGCAGCCACACCAGCCCGATGCTGGCCACCACCACCATGGCGATCACGCTCAGCACCGGCCCGTAGCGCGGCCACAGCTGGTCGGGCTGCACCTGCCCAAGCCAGTCGACCACCCTGCCGAGCGCGGCGAACAGCACCGCGTCGAAAATGCCGATGGCGGCCGTCAGCAGCATGAGCAGCAACACCCAGCCGCGCGAGCCCTCGGTGCAGGCCCACAGGAAGGCCATGAAACGCTTGGGCGGCAAGCCCGCGGCGGCGTCGGGAAAAGCGTTTACCTTCGATTCGAAATATCGGAATAACGGATGGATGCCTGCGGAATCCGCAGGAAGGGGAGAGGGTTTGGACAAGCCGGGCTTTCTTTGGACAGTGATTGCTTGCATCTTTGTGCAGGTCGATCCCGAATTTTGACCGAGCCGACGAAAGGCTGCGCAAAAAGCGCCACACACCCCTAGCCCAAAAGCAATTACTGTATAAAAATACAGTAATGCCCGCCCTTGCTTATGCCCCGCCCTCCGTCGCCTCGCGCGCCACCCTGTCCCAGGTGTGGCGAGCCGAGTCGCTGGCCCATGCCGAGGGCGTGACCGAGCCCAGTGGTTTTGCCTCCCTGGACGCCGAATTGCCCGGCGGAGGCTGGCCGGTCGGTGCCATGACCGAAATTCTGCACGACGGTCCCGAGACCTTCGCCTGGCCGCTGTTGCTGCCTGCACTGGGGCGCGCCGTGGCGGCGCGCGGCCGGCCGGTGGCGCTCATCGGTGCGCCGTGGCTGCCGTTTTCCCCGTCCCTCGCGGCGCAGGGCGTGCCGCCGGAAGCGCTTCTGTGGGTGCGCAGCGATGCTTCGGCGGCCCGGCTGTGGGCCTGCGAGCAGGCGCTGCGCTGCGCCGACGTGGCCGCCGTGCTGGCCTGGCTGCCGCAGGCGAGGGTGAGCGAGTTGCGCCGCCTGCAGTTGGCGGCCGCGCAGTACGACAGCCTGCTGTGGGTGTTTCGGCCGTCGGCCCAGGCCGGGCAGGCGTCGCCGGCCCGGCTGCGCCTGCGGGTCGAAGCCGGGGGAGGGGGCGACGAAGATTCGGCCGACATGCTTGCGGTTCATCTGCTCAAGCGACGCGGGCCGCCCCTGGACGTCCCCATCGCCGTCGCGGCCCGGCCGCCCCGGCTGGCTGCGGTGCTGGCGGCGAGCCGGCAGCGGCGCGTCCAGCGGCAGTTCGCCGTCGCCGCCGCGCCTGTGCCACCCGTGCGATCGGCGGTCATCCGGCTCGGTCCTTTCCTGTCGCCATCTCCGGAGTCGGCCCATGCGCTGGATCGCGCTGCAGTGGCGGCTTGAGCCCCGGCCGGTGCAAGCCGGTACCGCGCGTGCCCCCGACGTCCTGCTGCCGCCGCCCGCAGCCCTGGCCTGGTGGGCGCTGCAGTTCACGCCGCGCGTCACCTGGCTGGAAGGCGTTCTGATGATGGAGGTTTCCGCCTGCGAACGGCTCTGGGGCGGCGAGCGCGGCCTGCTGGACGAACTGCAGGCACGCAACCCAGCACCGGAGGCCGTCATGCAATATGCCCAGGGCGCCAGCAGCCTGGTCGCGCTGGCGCGGCTGCGGCTCATCGGCGCGGGCAAGACCCCGCCGGCCGACGTGCCGCCCGCCTTGCCCCTGCACACCCTGGCGGCTGCGAAGCCGCACCTGGACATGCTCGAGCGCCTGGGCTGCCGCACCTGGGGCGACGTCGAAAAACTGCCGCGTGCCGGTCTGGCGCGGCGCTTCGGGCCGGAGCTGCGCGACGCCCTGGACATCGCCTGGGGCCGCGGCCCCGAAGTGCATCGCTGGCTGGAACTGCCCGAGCACTTCGACCAGAAGGTCGAGCTGCCGGCCCTGGCCGAGCGTGCGCCCGAGTTGTTGTGGTCGGCCGGCCGCCTGCTGAAGTCTTTGCAGATCTGGCTGCGCGCCCGCCAGCGCGGCGTGCTGGCGCTGGAGCTGCAATGGAGCTTCGACCTGCGGCGTGTCGACGGCGTCGATCTGCCGCCCGTCGATCAACTGGTGCTGCGCACGGCGCAGCCGCTCCAGGACATGGAGCATCTCAAGCGCCTGCTGGGCGAGCGGCTGGCCCTGCAGAAGCTCGCCGCGCCCGCCAGCGGCCTGCGCCTGCGCTCGCTGGAGACGGCCTCGTGGGGCGGCGCCAGCACCAGCTTCCTGCCGGAAGACAACCGCAAGGGCGACGCCTTGCACCAGCTGGTCGAGCGCCTCAGCGCCCGGCTGGGCGAAGAGAGCGTGTTGACCGCCGTGCCGCAGGCCGACCACCGGCCGGACGCCATGCAGCGCTGGTTGCCGGCCCGCGAACACCTGCGTTCCCTGGCCGCGCCCCTGGAGGCCGCGAAAAAAACCGACGCGGCCTGCCAGCCCGATGCGCTGTACCCCGGCTGGCTGCTCCCCGACCCGCAGGTGCTGGACGCCCCCGGCGGGGTTCCGCAATGGCGCGGCCCGCTCACCCTGCTGGCCGGCCCGCAGCGGGTGGAAACCGGCTGGTGGACCGCGCCCGACGGCTCACCGCCCCGACGTGCGGTGCGCGATTACTACATCGCCGAGAGCCCGGGCGCGGGCCTGGTATGGATCTTCCTGGAGCGTTATCGCCAGGCGGGCGAAAACCCGGGCAGCCACGACACCCTGGAAACCCCAAACAACCCGAAAAACCCGAAAAACGCGGAAGCCGGCGGCAGCCACGCCGGGTCCCATTCGCGGGAGACGCCGGGCGAAGCCTGGTTCCTGCACGGCCTCTATGCCTGAGCGCGAAGTCAATCTGCAGAAGCGACCGGCGCCGGTGCTGCGTTTCCCGACGGCCGCGCGCCGTCCCGAGGCCGACCCGCCCGCCGAGCCGTCCGCCAGCCCGGTCGACTACACCGAGTTGCACTGCATCAGCAATTTCAGCTTCCAGCGCGGCGCTTCGCATCCGGACGAACTCGTGATGCGCGCCCTGGACCTCGGCTACCGGGGCATCGCCATCACGGACGAATGTTCGGTCGCCGGCGTGGTGCGCGCCTGGGACGGGCTGCGCCAGTTCCGCAAGGCGCCGCCCGAAGGCTGCGAGTCCCTGGCAGACCGGCCGCTGCACCTGCTCTACGGATCCGAGTTCCTGCTGGAAGACGGCGCGCGGCTGGTCGCCATCGCCCGCGATCTCCCCGGCTGGGGGGGGCTCTGCCAGGCCATCACTGCCGCGCGGCGGGCCGCCGACAAGGGCGACTACGACGTGGGCGCCATCGACTTCGCCCTGCTGGCCGGCTGCGAACGCATCTACCTGCCGCACCGTCCGTCCGGCCGCAACTGTCAGGCCGGCGAGCTTCCGGCCCGCCTGCAGGCAGCGCGGCAACGCTTCGGCGCCGAAGGGCTATGGCTGGGGGTCGAGTTGTTCTGCGACATCGACGACGACCTGTGGCTGGCCTCGCTGCAACAGGCCGGGCCGGCCGCCGGCCTGCCGCTGCTGGCCTGCGGCGACGTCCACATGCACATCGCCGCGCGCAAGCCGCTGCAGGACGTGATCTCGGCGGTGCGAGAGGGTCGGCCGGTCGGCGAGTGTGGGTTCGCGCTGCAACGCAACGCACAGCGCTACCTGCGTCCGCTGCCGCGCCTGGCGGGTCTTTATCCGCCGGAGCTGCTGCGCGCCACGCAGGAACTGGCGGGGCGCTGCACTTTCCGCATGGAGGAGATCGCCTACCACTACCCCCAGGAAACCGTCCCCCCCGGGCTCAGCCCCGCGCAGGCGCTGCGGCGGCTGGTGGAGCAAGGCCTGCGCCGGCGTTATCCGCAAGGCCCGGGCGAGGGCGTGCTGAAGCAGATCGAACATGAGCTGGCTCTGATCGCCTTCAAGAAATACGAGATGTATTTCCTGACGGTCGAAGACATCGTGCGGTTCGCACGCAAGGAAAACATCCTCTGCCAGGGCCGCGGGTCGGCCGCCAACTCGGTGGTCTGCTATTGCCTGGGCATCACCGAAGTCAAGCCGGAGAACTCCAGCATGCTGTTCGAGCGTTTCATCAGCAAGGAACGCAACGAGCCGCCCGACATCGACGTCGATTTCGAGCACCAGCGGCGCGAAGAGGTCATCCAGTACATCTATAAAAAGTACGGCCGCGACCGCGCGGCCATCGCCGCGGTGGTGGTGCGCTACCGCTCGCGCATGGCGATCCGCGACGTCGGCGCCGCCCTGGGCGTGCCCGAAGCCCTGATCGACGCCTTCGCCAAGGACCACTACTGGTTCGACGAAGCCATCCTCGACGAGCAGATGGCCGAGGCGCAGGCGCGCTCGGGCGCATCGGCCCCGCAGGCGCTGATCGACCAGTGGCTGCACCTCACCGGCGAACTGCGCGAATTTCCGCGCCACCTCAGTCAGCACGTGGGCGGCTTCGTGCTCACCGAGGGGCCGCTGACCCGGCTGGTGCCGGTGGAGCCGGCCAGCATGGAGAACCGTTCCATCATCCAGTGGGAAAAAGACGACCTGGAGGCCGTCGGGCTGATGAAGGTCGACGTACTGGCGCTGGGCATGCTGAGCGCGCTGCGCCGCATGCTGGATGCGCGCAGCCGCTGGCGCGGCACGCACTGGGGGCTGGGCGACATCCCGCGCGAGCAGGAAGCCGTGTACGACATGATCTGCACCGCCGACACCGTGGGCGTTTTCCAGGTGGAGAGCCGGGCGCAGATGTCGATGCTGCCGCGCCTGCTGCCACGCGAGTTCTACGACCTGGTGGTGGAGGTCGCCATCGTGCGGCCCGGCCCCATCCAGGGAAAGATGGTGCATCCCTACCTGCAGGCGCGGCAGCGGCGGCGCGACGGGCTGGAAATCTTCTACATCAAGGACGAGCTCAAGAACTCGCTGGAACGCACCCTGGGCGTGCCCATCTTCCAGGAGCAGGTGATGCAGCTGGCCATGGACGCCGCCGGCTTCACCGCCGATCAGGCCGACGGACTGCGCCGCTCCATGGCCGCCTGGAACCGCAAGGGCGGGCTGGGCCGCTGGCAAGAGGCGCTGGTCACCGGCATGACCGCGCGTGGCTATCCGGACGATTTCGCCAACGGCGTTTTCGAGCAGATCAAGGGCTTCGGCGAATACGGCTTTCCGGAGAGCCATGCGGCCAGCTTCGCGCTGCTGGTGTATTTCAGCTGCTGGCTCAAGTGTTTCGAGCCGGCGGCTTTCCTGGCCGGCATCCTGGATGCGCAACCCATGGGTTTCTATTCCCCCTCGCAGCTGGTGCAGGACGCGCGCCGGCACGCGGTGGAAGTGCGGCCGGTAGACGTCACCCGCAGCGGCATCGACTCGGTGCTGGAGGCTCCGTCGACCCCGAAGGGCCGGCTCTATACCGGCTTCGACTGGATGGTGCGCCCGCGCCCCTGGGTCGAGGAAGGCCTGCCGTCGCGGCCCGCGCCGGGCGAGCCGGTCTGGCCCGGTACCCGTGTGCCGCAGCCGGGGCGCCTGCCGCAGCCGGCGGTTAGGCTTTCGCTGCGGCTGGTGGCGGGCCTTTCGAAGGAAGCCATGAAACGCATCGTCGCCGCCCGCGCGCAATCGCCGTTCGCCGACGTCGAAGACCTGGCCTTGCGCGCCGAGCTGGACACCCGCGACATGCAGGCCCTGGCCGCCGCCGACGCCTTGCTGTCGCTCGCCGGCCACCGCCGCCAGCAGATGTGGGAAGCCAGCGCCCAGAGGCGTGCGCCCGCGTTGCTGCGCAACGTGCCGGTGCACGAGCCGGCGCTGGTGCTGCAGGCGGCACCCGAAGGCGAGGAAATCGTCGGCGACTACGCCTCCACCGGGCTCACCCTGCGGCGCCATCCGCTGGCCCTGCTGCGACCGCGTCTGCAGAAATACCGGCTGAAGACTTCCGCCCAGCTGTGCGATCTGCCGCACGGCACGGCGGTGCGGGCCTGCGGCATCGTCACCATGCGCCAGCGCCCGCCCACCGCCAAGGGCACGCTGTTCGTCACGCTGGAAGACGAGACCGGCGTCGTCAACGTCATCGTCTGGGCCGATTCGGTCGAGACCTCGCGCGAGCCGCTGCTCAAATCGAAACTGCTGGCGGTCGAAGGCATCTGGCAGCGCGACAAGGACAGCGGCGGGCAGGTGCGCCACCTGCTGGGCCGGGCCTTTCGCGACCTGACGCCCTGGCTCGGGCGGCTCGGCGCCGGCAAGAGCCGCGACTTTCACTGAGGGCCACCAAGACATGACCATCACCCGCATTCCGGTCGAGGCCCTCAAGGGCCGCGGCAGCGCGACCCGCCTGGCGCATCGTTTCTCGGTGGACGAGCGCGATGCCTGGGACGACGGCTGGGACACCCTGCAGGAGATGCACCTGGAACGCCCGGCACGCATCGCCACGCAGATCCATTTCGAGGACTGCCGCAGCGCCATCAGCCGCAACGACTCGCCGGACATCCCCTTCGACGCCTCGCTGAACCCCTACCGGGGCTGCGAACACGGCTGCATCTACTGCTTCGCCCGACCCACCCATAGCTACCTCAACCTGTCGCCCGGGCTGGACTTCGAGACCCAGCTGATCGCCAAACGCAATATCGCCGACGTGCTGCGAAACGAGTTGGCGCGCCCCGGCTACCGGCCCAGCCAGGTGGCCATCGGCACCGCCACCGATTGCTACCAGCCGATCGAGCGCGAACTGCGCCTGACCCGCTCGCTGATCGAGGTGCTGGGCGAGGCGCGCCACCCCTTCGGGCTGGTCACCAAGTCGAGTGCGGTCGAGCGCGACCTGGATTTGCTGGCGCCGCTGGCCGCGCAGAAGCTGGCCGCCGTGTACATCACCATCACCACCCTCGATCCGCACCTGGCCCGCATCCTCGAGCCACGCGCTGCCGCGCCGCACCGCAGGCTGCAGACCATCCGCGCACTGGTGGCGGCCGGGGTGCCGGTCGGGGTGAGCGTGGCGCCGCAGATTCCGTTCATCACCGAAGACATGGAGCAGGTGCTGGAGGCCGCGCGGGACGCCGGAGCGCACAGCGCCTTCTATACCGTGGTGCGCCTGCCCTGGGAGGTGGCGCCGCTGTTCCGCGAATGGCTGGAGCTTCACTACCCGCAGCGTGCGGCCCGGGTGATGGCGCGTATCCAGGAGATGCGCGGCGGCAAGGACTACGACGCCGATTTTGCGACCCGCATGAAAGGCCACGGCATCTGGGCCGATCTGATCCGCAAACGCTTCGAGACTGCTTGCCGCCGCCTGGGGCTGAACCGCCAACGCACCAGCCTTTCGACCGAGGCCTTCCGGCCACCCGGCGTGGGCGGCCAGGCACATCTCTTCTGAGCTTGCCGGCGCAATTTGTTTTGCCGCCATTAGCATGATTTGAATGCGCCCGGGTGTGCCGATCCGAAGCGCTGTACTGGTCCGATAGGTTCGCCAAAGGACGGTAACCATCGCGCCATGTCCCTAGCATCACGGCAGCCCGGCGCGGCCCGCTCCGCGCGCTGAAATCACCACCGAAAAAGCCCGTACGCCGATGTCCATCTTCTCGCCAGATCCTTCAACGCGTCCGCTTTGCGAAACCACGGACGAAGCCTTGCTGACACGGCGCCTCGTCGCGGCGGAGGCCGAGAACATCCGCCTGCGCGCCGCACTGATCCAGCGCGACAGCGAACTGGCTTTCGCCCGAGAGGACCAGCGCGCGCTGGCTTCGTCGGTGCCGGGCCTGCCGCGCCGGCTGGCCCTGGTTCGGCGCGTGGATGTGTTGTCCGAAAGGCTGCAGTCGCTGCTGCGCGAAAGACCCGCGGCGGCATCGGCGCTGCGCCGCCCGCAGCAGGTGCAAACCGGCGGCGATCACCGGCAGGCCGGTTCCGACCCTGCCGATGCCGCCCCGGCGTGCCATGGCCTGCGCAGCCGCAGGATGGTCGACGGCCAGCAGCACGGCGCCGGCGATGCTGCGTCGCGCCAGATCCTCGACGGCCCGGCGCCCGTCCGCATGCAGGGGATGCGCTCCCCCGACGCCGGCGGACACCGCGTGTTCGCCCGGCAGCAGCAGTAGCCCGTTCGCCCGCGGGCTGAGCGACCGCGCCCTGGACATTGACCGGTCGATACGAGGGAAATGCCCCTGCATGGCAGCATTCGAAACCCTCCCGTCACATCAAGGTAGCGCCATGGATGCTGCAAGCCCCCTCAGGCGTATCGGCGAAGCCGCCCGTCTTTCGGCCGTGAACGTGGCGACCATCCGGTACTACGAAAAGGAAGGCCTGCTGGCGCCGCAGGCACGCAGCGACGCCCGCTATCGGCTCTACGGCGACGAAGACGTGCACCGCCTGCGCTTTATCCGCCTGTGCCGCGCGATGGACATGTCGCTGGACGAAGTACGCACCTTGCTCGACCTCGACCTGGACGATCGGGCCGATTGCCAGCGCGCGCGTGCAACACTGGAAGGGCATCTCGACCATGTGCGCGAGCGCCTGGCCGAACTGCAGACGCTCGAGGCCAACCTGGTGGCCTTGCGCGACCGTTGCGACGGCCAGGGCGGGCACTGCGGGATCATCGAGACCCTGCATCGTCGGGCCGATGTGCAACCGCAGCCGCCCGCCGAACCGGTGGTCCGACGCCACGTCTGAGCCGGACGATTCCGGCGCCGACCGGACGAACGCGCGACCATGCGGCGCGCCGTTCCGCCAGCCGGCCGCAGCTATCCGGAGGGACACGGAGAGCGGACCCGTTTTTCCTTTCGTGGTCCGGAAAAATCATCCGTCGATCTGGTATTTTCCCGACCGCGCAAATGGTGCGCCATGTCTTTTCAAACCCGATACCGAATCGAAAGCGGATTGTTTGTGCAGTTGGACGGTCCGTTGAAAAAAATTCCGGTGGGGCAGGTTCGCGAGGGCATGTATCTGCATCGGCTGGATGGTTCCTGGCTCAGCACGCCTTTCTGGCGACGTGCTTTCGTGCTGCAGGACCCGGCCGATCTGCATTCGCTCAAGGACAGCGGCATCCAGGAGGTCTGGATCGATATCTCGCGCGGGCTCGATGTGCTTGCCGAGCCGGATGCCGCCGTTCCGGCCGAGCCCGGCCACGTTTCGGCCCCGGCTGGCGAGCAGCTTTCGCCTCACGCGCATGCGCCGGCCCTCGCGGAGACCGGCCAGGCGGTTTCCCTGCACGAGGAAGTCGAACGGGCGCGCGCCATTTGCGCCCAGGGGCGCGACCGGGTGGCCGAGATGTTTGCCGACATCCGCATGGGACGTGCCATCGACGCCGGCGGTGCGGCGGCCCTGGTCGACGAGATCGCGTCTTCGGTGGCGCGCAATCCCGGTGCGCTGATCGGCATGGCACGCCTGAAAAGCGCGGACGACTACACCTACATGCATTCCGTGGCGGTCTGCGGCCTCATGGTGGCGCTGGCCAGCCAGATCGGCCTGTCGCCGGCGGATGTCCGCGAGGCCGGCCTGGGCGGACTCATGCACGACCTCGGCAAATCTCAAATGCCGCTCGACGTGCTGAACAAGCCCGGAACCCTCAGCCCGGACGAGTTCGCCCTGATGAAGAGCCACGCCGAGAAGGGCTGGCGGCTGCTGAAGAACGGCGGGTCGGTTTCTGCAAGGGTGATGTCGGTCGCCTTGCACCACCACGAGCGGTACGACGGTTCGGGCTATCCGCACAAGCTCGCCGGCGAGCAGATTGACCTTTTCGCCCGGATGGGCGCCATCTGCGACGTGTACGACGCCATCACCTCGACGCGTCCCTACAAGAAAGCCTGGGATCCCGCGCATGCGGTGCGCCAGATGGCGCGCTGGAAAGGCCACTTCGATCCGGTGCTGTTCCAGGCGTTCATCCGCAGCCTGGGCATCTACCCGGTCGGCTCCCTGGTGCGGCTGGAATCGGGTTACCTCGCAGTCGTGTGCGAGCAGCACACGGGCGCGCTGCTGACGCCGGTGGTGAGGGTTTTCTATTCCCTGCAGGCAGCCGAACGCCTGGCGCCGCGGCGACTGGATCTGTCCGGAGCGGCCGGCCAGGACCGGATCGTCGGCGTGGAAGATCCTGCCGAATGGGGTTTTGAACACCTGGACGCCCTCTGGACTGAGCACTCGTAGTCGGAGGATGACGGACAGGCTGCGGCTGTTCCGTCCGGCAAAGCCGCCGGGTCGCCCGGGCTAAAACGGCAGCATGAAATTTCCTTTCTTCGTGCTGAAGCTTTCCGTCACCGTGGGCCTGGGCGTCGCAGCCCTCCTGGCAGCGGCTGCGGTCGATCGGAATCCGTTGAAGGCGGAGCACTGGAAGACCCGTCCGGTGGTGGTGGTCGTGCCCGACAAGGACGATCCCCTTCTGGCCAGAATCAATACGGCGATCGAGGAAACCGCGACCCGCGAAGCGTTCATCGACCGCGAAATGGTGCTTTACACCGTGGTGGAGGGGCAGGGCACGCGAGACAAGCGCGCCCTGGCGCCCGACCAGACCAAGGCGCTGCTGAAGGTGCTCAAGCTCGACCCCGCAGGCCCCGCGACCTTCCTGCTGATCGGCAAGGACGGCGGCGTGAAGATGGTGGCAGGGGCGGACGTCGACCTGAAAGCGGTCTTTGCCGAGGTCGACCGCATGCCCATGCGCAGCGCTCGCTGAAGCGGCCTAAGGCTTAGAGGCTCCGCAGGCGCTGCAGGGCGGCGTTCAGCGTTTCGGTCTTCTTGGCGAAACAGAACCGCACCACGCGCTGGTCGAAACCATCTTCATAGAACGCCGACAGTGGAATGGCTGCCACGCCGTGCGTGCGCGTCAGCCACAGGCAGAAGTCGGCTTCGCTCAAGTCGCTGACGGCCGAGATGTCGACACACTGGAAATACGTGCCTTCGCACGGCAGCAGCTTGAAACGGGTATCGCCCAGACCGGCACGGAACAGTTCGCGCTTGGCCCGATAGAAAGCCGGCAGTTCGCGGTAAGGCGCAGGGTCCTGCAGATATTCGGCCAAGCCCTGCTGCATCGGCGTGTTCACCGAAAACACGTTGAACTGGTGCACCTTGCGAAATTCCGACATCAACGCGGCAGGCGCCACGACGGTGCCGATCTTCCAGCCCGTCACGTGAAAGGTCTTGCCGAAGCTCGACACCACGAAGCTGCGGGCCGCCAGGCCGTCGAAGCGCGACGCGCTGTAGTGGGGCTGGTCGAAGGTCATGTGCTCGTAGACCTCGTCGCTGATCAGCACCACGTCGGTCGGCGCCAGCAGGGCCTGCAGCTGCAGCATCTCGTCCTGCGTCCAGACGGTGGCGGTGGGGTTGTGCGGGCTGTTGACGATGATGGCGCGGGTGCGGGGTGTCAGCGCCGCGGCGATCCGCGGGAAGTCGGGTCGGAAAGTGCCCGATACCAGCGGCACCCGCACGGCGGTGCCACCGGCCAGGACGATGCCGGGCACATAGCTGTCGTAACAGGGGTCGAGCACGATCACCTCGTCGCCCGGATGCACCACCGCCAGCAGGATCGTGAGGATGGCCTGAGTGGCCCCGGCGGTGATGGTGATCTCGCTGCCGGGGTCGTAGCGGCGGCCGTGCTCGGCCTCGATCTTGACGGCCATCGTTTCGCGCAGGCCGACCGTGCCGGCCATGGGGGCGTACTGGTTGGCCCCGCCGCGCATCGCCTTGTCCACCGCGTCCAGCAGACGCGGATCACAGCCGAAATCAGGAAATCCCTGGCCCAGGTTGACGGCGCCGGTCTCGGCCGCCAGCGCGGACATCACGGTGAAGATGGTGGTGCCGACGGCCGGCAGGCGGCTCGGCGGAACGGGGGTTCGCGGGGCCGGGGTCAGGTCAGAGTTCATGGTCGTGGAAATGGCCCGACAGGGCCTTGGCGATCAGGTCGCGGCTGAGGCGGTCGCTCAACAGCTCGGCGAACTTGAAGACGAAATTACGCAAATAGGCGCTGCGCTTGAAAGCCACGCGCGCCACGTTTTGGCCGAACAGGTGGCCGACCGGCCGCACTGCCAGGTCGCTGCTCTCGTTGCCTTCGCCGCGCACCGCCATCTCGGCGACGATTCCGATACCCAGTCCCAGGCGCACATAGGTCTTGATGACATCGGAGTCGATGGCTTCCAGGGCGATGCGCGGCGCGAGCTTCTTGGTGGCGAAGGCCTGGTCGATGCGGGTGCGGCCGGTGAACGACGGGTGGTAGGTGACGATGGGCTCGCGCGCCAGGTCTTCGAGCGTGACCTGCTCGACCTGTGCGAGCGGATGGCCCACCGGCACCACCAGCACGTGTTCCCACTGGTAGCAGGGCAGGGTGACGAGGTCGGCGTAGCCGGAAAGCGATTCGGTGGCGATGCCGATCTCGGCGGTATCGTCCAGCAGCATGCGCGCCACCTGGTCCGGCGAGCCCTGGTGCAGGCTGACATTGACCTTGGGATACGCCTCGCGCAGCTTGGCGACCGGAATCGGCAGCACGTAACGCGCCTGGGTGTGGGTGGTGGCGATGGACAGGGTGCCGCTGTCCTGGGCGCTGAACTGCTCGCCGATGCGCCGCAGGTTGCTCACCTCGCGCATGATCAATTCGATGCTGGCCAGCACATGCTGGCCCGGCTCGGTGACGCGCTTCAGGCGCTTGCCGTGGCGCGCGAAGATTTCCACACCCAGCTCTTCTTCCAGTTCGATGATGGCCTTGGACACACCCGGCTGTGATGTGTGCAGCGCCTTGGCCGCCTCGGTGAGATTCAGGTTGCGCCGAACGGCTTCCTGCACAAAGCGGAACTGGTGAAGGTTCATGTCGTATCCGGGCTAAAGAGAGCCCGCATTATGCGTTCTGGTTGGAAGCTTAAATTCCGTCCGCAGATGAGATGTCCGCCAGCAGGTCGAGCAGCCGGGGGTTTTCGCCGACCGCCGGCTGCAGCTCGAACGCCAGGCCCGGGTACTGCTCCCGCAGCGTCGCGACGATCTTCGGCAGGTCTTCGCGGGCATGTCGCCCGACCCCCAGAAACATCGGCACCACCCGCACCGCGGTGACGCCGGCTGCCGCGAGTTCGGCGGTCGTGTCCGGCAGGTCGGGTGTCGTCAATTCGAGGTATGCGCAACGCACGGCGAGTTCGGGCGAGCGCTTGCGCAGGCGCTCGGCCACCGCTTCGATCGGCAGGCGCCAGGCCGGGTCGCGGGAACCATGGCCGAACAGCACGACGGCGCGCGTCATCGTCGCAACACCAGCCAGCCGAAGGCTGTGAGAGAAAGCAGGCTATAGATCATTCCGGGGGCTGCCGCGGTGAGCCACGGCATCCAGTTCTGCAAATTGCCGATGTAGCCGAACACGTTGTTCAGCAAGAAGAAGCTGATGCCCGCCATGACGCCGCCGAACACATAGGTGGCGATGCCGCCCGAACGGAAGTGCAGGTAGGCGAAGGGCAGAGCCAGCACCACCATCACCAGACAGGAGAGGGGGTAGAAAACCTTGCGCCAGAACTCGATCTCGTAGCGCTGCGCCGACTGGCCGTTGGCGTCCAGGTGGCGGATGTACTGAAACAGGTCGATCGTGGGCATCTTGTCGGGCTGGAGCACGGCCGCGGCCACCATCTCGGTGCTGATCTGGGTGGGCCACTGCAGGGTGTCGGTCTTGAGCCGCTCGACGCGCACGCGCTCGGTCGCCTGGGTGTGGAACTCGCTGCGCTGCACGCCGTGCAGGGTCCAGGCGTGGCCGGGCCCGAAGGTGGCGTCCTCGGCCTGGGTGATCGCCGAAGTAAAGCCGCGCGGGTCGAACGCATAGATGCGCACGCCTTTCATGCGCCCCGCCGAAGAGAGCGACTGCACATTGACGGCGAACGCCTGCTCGCCCTGGCGTTCGCGCAACCAGGCGCCGGTCTGGCCGACGGTGAGGTCGCCCTGGTAACGCGCCTTGACCAGTTGCGCTGCCCGCTCGCTGAAAGGGGAGACATAGTCGCCCACCGCAAAAGTGAGGATGGCGAAGCCGATGCCCAGTGTGAGCAGCATGCGCAGCGCGCGCCAGGGGCCGAGTCCGCTGGTCCGCAGGATGGTGTATTCGGAGCTTTGGGCCAGTCGCGCCATCACGAAGATGGTGCCGATCAGCACGGTGATCGGCAGCAGTTCGTACAGGTGGCCGGGAATCGACAGGGCGACGAAGCCCAGCGCCTGCGTCACCTGGTATTGCGAATTGCCGCGGCCCACCCAGCGGAGTTCGTCCACCAGGTCGAAAAAGAAGAACAGCGCCAGGAAGCCCAGCGTGACGAAGGCCACCGCAGTGACGACGTCGGCGAATATGTAGCGGCGGATGGTGTTCATGCGGCCGCCTTCTGCGATGGCTTCAGCAACGAACGCCACGACCACTGCGCGTGCCGCTTGGCCAGCAGTACCAGGCAGGCGGCCAGCACGCCGCCGTGCAGCAGCACCAACAGGCCGAGCACGCTGAGCTTGCCGGTGACGATCCAGCCCTGTCCCAGGTTGAGCAGGTTGTAGTACACGATGAAGGCGAACAGCGCGAACACCAGGTTACCGCTGCGCCCGGCGCGCGGATTGACGCTGGAAAGTGCCAGCGCCATCACCACGAAATTGAATGCCGCCAGCGCGAGGCCGATGCGCCAGGCGAACTCGGCCAGATTGATCGCGGTCGGCTGATTCAGCAACTGCATCGTCGAACGGGTGCGCACCGGAATCTCGTCTTGCGCCGACTGGGCGGCGTTGCCCAGCCGGTTGCCGAATTCGCGGAAGTCGCTCACTTTCAAGCCGGGTTTGCCGGTGTTGCTTTCCAGGCGCTGGCCGTCGTTGAGGATGGCGAAGCGGTCTTCGCCGATGGTCGTCAGCCGTCCGCTGCGGGCCGAGGTCACGACCTCCTGGCCGTTGTTGCTGGCGGTGATGAACACGTTGTTGGCGGTCGCCGCGTCGGGGGTGTCCTTGTCGATGAAGAACACCCGGTTGCCCTGCGCCGACTCCTGGAACTGGCCGGGCGCGACACGTTCCAGGTCGCCCCGGCGCTCGTAGCGGTCGCGCATGTCCTGGATGCGGCCATTGGCCCAGGGCCAGACGCCCAGCGACAAAACCGCGACGGCGGCCAGCACCGGCCACGAGAAGCGCAGCAGGGGCCGCAGCAGGGCACCCAAGCCACGGCCGGCGGACATCCAGATCACCATTTCGCTGTCGCGATACATGCGCGAAAGCGTGCCGACGATGGACACGAACAGGCTCAGCGCCAGGATGGTCGGCAACTGCGACAGCACGGTGTAGCCCATGACCATCAGCACGTCGGACGGGTTGACGCTGCCTCGGGAGGCCTGGCCCAGGACCCGGATCAGCATGATGGTCATGACCACGGTGGCGAGCACCACCAGGGTCGCGCCGAAGCTGCGGGCGAGCTCCTTGCGCACGGAGGAATGGAATAACATCGGTTCGGTATCGAGAACGAACCGCGGATTATGGACTTCCAACTCAAGACACTGGACACCACGAGGGCAGCCGCCGAAAAGACCGACGCGCTTGTCGTTCTGGTTGCCGAAAACTTCGCTGCCAAAGGCAGGGACGCCATTTCCACGACGTTTGCGGATGCCCGCAAGGCCGGCGACTTCGACGGCAAGGCCGGCAAGCTGTTGAGCCTGTATCGACCTGCCGGCATGGCCGCCGGCCGGGTGGTCCTGGCGGGTGCCGGAGACGGCAGCGCCGGCGCGGTTCGCCAGGGCGTCACGGCCGCCGTTTCGGGGCTGAAGAGCCTGAGCAGCGTGCGCCGCATCACCGTCCTGCTGCCGGAAGGGCTTGCGGATGCCGGCCCGGCATTGCGTGCTGCGGTCAATGCGGCGGGGGATGCGAGCTATGTCTTCACCACCACCAAACCCAAGGCCGAGGCGCGCCGCATCGAACGCGTCACTTTCGGGGTGGCCGATGCCGTCGCGGTCGAAGCCGATTTCGAGCACGCGCACGCGCAGGTCACCGGCGTCGAGTTCGCCAAGGAGTGGGGCAATCGCCCCGCCAATTACGCCACGCCGACGCTGCTGGCCGACGCCGCAAAGACGCTGTCCAAGTTTCCGCGCATCAAGGTCGAGGTGCTGGGCCCGCGCGAGGTCGCCAAGCTCGGCATGGGTTCTTTCATGTCCGTCGCCCAGGGCTCCGAAGAAGAGCTGCGCTTCATCGTGATGCGCTACGAGGGCGCGGCCAAGGCCGAAGCGCCGCTGGTGCTGGTCGGCAAGGGCATCACTTTCGACACCGGCGGCATCTCCATCAAGCCGGCCGGCGAGATGGACGAGATGAAGTTCGACATGTGCGGCGCCGCCAGCGTGCTCGGCACCTTCCGCGCCCTGGCCGAGCTTCAGCCGGCGATCAACGTGGTCGGACTGATCCCGGCTGCCGAAAACATGCCGGACGGCCGCGCCCTCAAGCCGGGCGATGTGGTGACCAGCATGAGCGGCCAGACCATCGAGGTGCTCAACACCGACGCCGAAGGCCGTCTGGTGCTGTGCGATGCGCTCACCTACGCAGAGCGATTCAAGCCGCGCGCGGTCATCGACATCGCCACGCTGACCGGCGCCTGCGTGGTGGCGTTGGGCGGCGTGCGCAGCGGCCTGTTCTCGGCCGACGAGCCTTTGGCTGCAGCCCTGTCTGCCGCTGGCGACGCTGCCATGGATTTGTGCTGGCGCATGCCGCTGGACGACGAATACGCCGATGGCCTGAAGACCAACTTCGCCGATGTCGCCAACGTCGCCGGCCGCGCCGGCGGTGCGGTCACCGCCGCCAAGTTCCTGCAGCGCTTCACCAAGAAGTACCCGTGGGCGCATCTGGATATCGCAGGCAGCGCCTGGAAGGGTGGAGCGGCCAAGGGCTCGACCGGCCGTCCGGTCGGCTTGCTGCTGCAATACGTGGTCTCGCAGGTGGGCCAGGCATCCAGTGCGACGACCCCGATGGCAGAAACGCCCAAGCCGGCCCGCAAGGCGGCAGCAAAAAAGGCTGCGGCCCCGGCCAAGAAGGCAGTGCGCGCCGCGGCCGGCAAGAAGGCGGCCTGAAAGCCCGTCCATGACGGAAGTCGCTTTTCACTTCAACGCCCCCGACAAGGTCGCCTACGCCTGCCGCCTCCTGCGCAAGGCGCTGGGCGGCGGTGCGCGCCTGGTCGTGCTGGGCGACGACGAAACCCTGGGCCTGCTCGATCGGGCACTCTGGAAGACGGCGCCGCACGAATTTTTGGCGCATTGCCGGGCCGATGCACCCGCCTTCGTGGTGCAGGCGTCGCCCGTGGTTCTGTCTGCATCCGCCCAGGGCACGCCGCACCAGCAGGTGCTGTTGAATTTGGGCGACGAAGTGCCGGCAGGCTTCGGCAGCTACGAGCGGCTGATCGAGGTGGTAGGCCGCGACGATGCCGAAGACCGTCAGCGTGCCCGCGGTCGCTGGAAACACTATGCCGACCGCGGCTACGCCATCACCCGCCACGATCTGGCTCTTCGTTCCTGAGGCCGTTGTCGAGATGCCTAACGATCTGCCGCGATTCGTTCCCACGCTGACCGAGGTGGTCGAAGTGGGTTCGCCGCTCGCCGCGCCCGCCTCATCGGTCGCCTTCGCGCCCGCCAGGCTGCAGCTCGATGACAACGTGCGTCTGCATGACGACATCGCGGAGCAGATCGCCCATCGGGTCCTGCAGCGTGTGGATGCGGCGCTCGAGGACCGGCTCGCCGCCACGATCCGGGCGGCCGTCGAGCGGCATACCGAGGCCTTGTTGCCCACCCTGCGTGAAGAAATCGTCGCAGCGGTGCAGGACACCGTTGCCCAGGCATTGGCCGAAGAATTCATTCCGCCCGAGCCTGCACGCCCGCGTTGACACCCAGTCGATGCCGGTAATGCCCCGGTTTCGCAGGGTGCAGCGGCGTGATAGTGTCTGCCGGCTCGTTTTTTGCGTTCGACCGGCCTGTGCCGCACCAACGCGGTTCTCACTTATTCGCAACCGGAGATGTTCATGCAGATGAAGTTGATCGTGCTCGCCGCCGCAGCCGCAGTGGCCGGCTCACAGGCCATGGCCCAGGATGTGCAGGTGATTCGTATCGGCCATGTGGCACCGATGTCGGGCGCACAGGCGCACTTTGGCCGTGACAACGAGAACGGCGTATTGATGGCCATCGCTGAGCTCAACGCCCAGAACACCGTCATCAACGGCAAGAAGATCAAATGGGAGATGGTCGGCGAGGACGACGCTGCCGACCCGAAACAGGGCACGGCGGTTGCACAAAAGCTGTGCGATGCCAAGGTCGCCGGCGTCGTCGGCCACCTGAATTCGGGAACCACCATTCCGGCTTCCAAGGTCTACAACGACTGCGGTATCCCCCACGTGACCGGCGCCGCCACCAACCCGGCACTGATGAAGCCGGGCTACAACACCAGTTTCCGCATCATCGCCAACGACAACGCGCTGGGCGCCGGCCTGGCCTTCTATGCGGCGGACGCGCTCAAGCTCAAGAAATTCGCCATCATCGACGACCGCACGGCGTATGGCCAAGGTGTTGCGGAGGTCTTCAAGAAGACAGCCGCCGCCAAGGGTATCCAGATCGTCGACGAGCAGTTCACGACCGACAAGGCCACCGACTTCATGGCCATCCTGACCGCCGTGAAAGCCAAGGCGCCGGATGGCATTTTCTACGGCGGCATGAACTCCCAGGCCGGCCCGATGCTGCGGCAGATGGAACAGCTGGGCATGAGCAACGTGCGCATGTTCGGTGGCGACGGCATCTGCACCGCTGAAATGACCAAGCTGTCGGGCAACGCCAAGAGCCTGAACAATGTGGTCTGTGCCGAAGGCGGCGCGTCGCTGGCAAAAATGCCGGGCGGCCTCGACTGGAAAAAGCGCTACGACGCGAAATATCCCAACCAGTACCAGATCTATAGCCCTTACACCTACGACGCCACCATGGTTCTGGCCGACGCAATGAAGCGGGCGAACTCCTGGAACCCCAAGGTGTATATCCCGGTGCTGCTCAAGGCTGACTACAAGGGCGTGACGGCGAACATCGTCTTCGAGCCGAACGGGGAACTCAAGAACCCTGCGATGACGCTGTATATCTTCAAGGACGGCCAGCGCGTGCCGCTAGGCTGATACCTGGTCCCGCGCATCGCGGGGTGTCGAAAAAGGCCGCCCGAGGGCGGCCTTTTTTGTTTGTCAGCCGACAAGGCAGGCGCGTTGCTAACGACAGGGCGTGTCGGTCCGGTCCCACAGCACAGCCCGGCTTGGGCTTAATGGACTCAGTGCTTCGTTGGGAACAGCATGAAAGCAACCAAACGAACCGGAGTTGCCATGTTGTCCCACCTTAACTTTTTTGCCTGGCGTGAACTCGAGCCGCGCAAGCTCGCCGCTCCGAAGAATGCGCTGTTGCACCACGTCGTTTCGTTCCGCTTCAAGGCGCATCCGCGCTTTCTCGAAGCCGCCTCGTTTGCATGGCCTTCGGCTAAATGGCGCTTCAACAGCTGATCGGCGCACTGCCTGAAGACATGCAACTGGCCCGCCCGGAGGGAATCGAACCCCCATGATCGCTTTAGAAGAGCGATGTCCTATCCGTTGAACGACAGGCGGAAGCCAGGCATTTTAAGGGGGTTCGAAGTCCCGATTCGGATCGGTGTCGCAATCAAATGCAGACATCCTGCGATGAGCCCACATTTCTGGCTGAACCAGGTCAGGTGGCAATTCGCCTAGTAAGGCAGCGATGACTTGCCGCGCGCATTGGCTGGCCGTTTCATGAAGTGCGTCCTGAGAAGATCCGGCGACATGCGGCGTCAACACGACGTTGCTCATGGTGGCCAATGGCCCTTGCGGTTGAAACGGCTCGGTCTCGAATACGTCCAGCCCCGCACCGAACAGCCGCCCTTCGGCCAAGGCATCGATCAGCGGCTGTTCATCTATCAAACCTCCGCGAGAAGTATTGATGACAATCGAACTCGCCTTCATGCGTGCAATGCCGGCGGCATTGAGCGTATGACGGTTTTCAGGCCGCATGGAGCGATGCAGCGACACCACGTCTGACACCTCCAGCAGCTCTTCGAGACTGTCGACCCGCGACGCGCAGGCCGCGCGCACGGTTTCGCCGTCCGTTTTTGGCGACCAGACCAGCACCCGCATCCCAAGACCGCCCGACGCCATTTCGCAAACCATCTGGCCAGTACGCCCAAACCCGATGATGCCAAGTGTTTTTCCATAGAGCGACAGCATCGGCCGCTGGTACTTGAAGCCCCAATGGCCGCGACGGGTCGCCGCATCCGCCACCGTCGCCTGACGCGCGACGGCGAACATCAGCATCAGCGTGTGTTCCGCGACCGAGCGGGAATTGGCACCCGGAGTGCAGGTGACGGGAATGCCCAGGGCGCTCGCATGCGCCACGTCGATGCGATCTACACCGATGCCGTGGTTGGCGATGATGGAGAGATGCGGCGCTGCATTCATCAAGTGTGCGGAAAGGCCGTCCCGCACGATGACCGCGTCGGCTGAGCCAAGCGCCTCGAGTAGCGCAGCCGGGTCCCGGGGCTCGATCACCTCGCACCCTGCTGAACGGAGCAACTCGGCACCAACGGGGTGAATGGGTTGGGCGATCACGCATCTGGCGTTCATGTCAAGCTCCTGGGGCGTTATCAAAAAGGAGTGAATCGGATCTCAAGATGGATCCATAAGCACGCTCGATGCCCGGAGTTTACGTTCGCTACTTCGAAAGGCCGGCAGCCTCGGCCCAATGCCGGAACCAGCGCACCGCGAGCCCGGCCGGGTCGTTTTCTTCGATCGCATCGATCACGAGCATGTCTGAGATTCGTTGCGCTCCCATGTCAAGAAGGGTGGCATCGAACAGATGACCGCCGCCGCAAAACGTGGTGCCGTAGCTGCTGTCGCCCAACGCGATCAAACCGTATCGGAGCGCGCCCAGGTAGCGCGGTTGCTCCTGAAGCGATTGGTAAAGCCGCAACGCGTCAGCGGGTAGATCTCCGGCGCCGGTGGTGGCGACCACCAGCAGCAGAGGGGGGCCCGCCGGATCGAAGAGGGCGTCATCCGCGTCGTGCATGTCCTGCACCGTCATGGGCCCTGGAAGTTGGTCGGAATACTCCAGTGCCAGCGTCTCGGCAATTTCTCTCGCGGTTCCGGAGACAGTGGCGTACAGGACATGGAGGCAAATTGGGTTCATGCGAAAAGCAAATACTAAAAAGGCGGAAGATTTGGCAAAAAGCACGCTACAATAGCGGACTCGGAGCGTAGCGCAGCCTGGTAGCGCATCTGGTTTGGGACCAGAGGGTCGTGAGTTCGAATCCCACCGCTCCGACCATTAAAAAGAACGACTGACGTTGTTCCATGCAAGCCCCGGTTTCTAGCGGAACCGGGGCTTTCTCGTTTGCGGATCCACCCGCACGGCCGATCTAATCGCCCGGTATTTTTCGACATGAACGTCCCGGACGGTCTCGTTACATCGGCGTCGCTCGCATCTTTTCTAATGCAGCAATTGCCCTTTGATGCCGCACCGACACAGATGATTTCTTCGACCGCGCTTTCCTTGTTGATTTTTTCGATTTCCCTGTTTGGTGCATTGGTCATTTTTCTGTTCGACCGCCTTCCTCGATGGGTGGGCGGGATCGGCCTGGCACTTTGGGCGGTCGCGACCGCTGCGGCATTGTCTGTCTCTGTCTGGGCGGTCAGCAACGAAGGGCTGTATTGACAGCCGCCCGATCCAGCCAAGGGATCCAGCGCCAGGCAACTAGGCAAAACAAGTCATGCGGCGTGGAATCCACCCCAAGCCCAAACTGCCAAGATCGCCGCGCACAGGGCAAGCCCAGCGCCGATGGCCATCCACTTCCCGGCTGACCATCGCCCACCTCGGGGGCGTTCATCAAGGCGTTGATTGGATGCTTCCTCCCAGACATCCAGCAGCGACACCGAAAAGTCGTCTACCAGCTTTTTCTGATCCAGCCTTGCGTTTTCCAAACGCCGAGCCGCCATCGCCTTCTGGCGGTCGGCAAAGAACTTTTTGCCTTCGGGGTCGGAATCGATCGATCGCGCCTTGAGCGCCTGCGACAAAGCAGCGGAACGCCGTCTCTCTTGCGCTTGGTCCTCTCGCCGCGCTGCGAGGAGCGAATCCTCAAATTCGGTCCGGCCCTGAATGACCGGACGCGGTTTGTGAGGCTCCTGCTCCGAGTCTCGCCAATCTGAATTACTCATCTGTGGATTTATATCCGCACCCCTGCGGATAAGCGACGTGGCATCACCTCTTGCAATGTCGGAGGGCATGCCGTGGCATGACTACGGATGCTTCAGCAGCGCCGTCGGCATGCCGCTGCGGAGACGAAACACGTCTGGGTCGTCCTACAGATTTCGGTGTCTACCGCTCAGAACCTAAGCACTTCTTAACAGCTTTTTCTGGCAGACATCATGAACAGCGCAGACGCCTACACCTACACCGAATCAAAAGGGGGCGCATCACTTCAATGGACGATTCGAGTGGATGCCGCTGGCAGCCGCATCGAGTGGTGCACCATTTCGGATTCCCACGGTTGGGTCTGCCGGCACGGCGCGGTGCACAACGACGGGGTTCAATTCGGAAGCAAGATCGTCTCTGGTCACGCGGACGAAAAAGTGCTGCTCGACACTCTCCGCTTGAAAATTTTCGGACCCACAGCCGCTGAAATCATCGAGGAATCTCATCCGGATGTACTGGCAGCGTAGGAAAGCAGGAAAAGCGTCTCGGCTTTAAGGCGATCCTCAGCCTTTTCCCTATTGCAAATATTACCGATTAATACAGAGAATGGAGGCGCACGAATTTGCTTTGAAACATGAACCTCGGTGACCGGTCCGGTCGCGAGCAAAGGAATTTTCCATGGCCCATTCTGCAGATCGCACGCGTACATCGTTCTCCGGGACGGCATACCTCCACGGTTCGGGAGGCAGCCGACGACCGTTCTCGTACAAAGCGAGTTACAGCAAACCTCGGCGTGACCGCCAGGGTTGTATCCGCTTTGGATGGACCGCCACCGTGACAGGCCTCGAGCGCCAACCACAACCCCGCACGACCATCGTCGATGAACCGGACGGTGGGGTCGAACCGGAGTTCGTCAGGCAGCGAATTCAGCGATCCATCGAGGAACATCTGGCAGTCCTCGTCGGTGAACCCCGGGGTAAACTCTGCTAACTGCTTGATTTTGCTGGATGCGTCTGCACGATCATGTGGTCTTGGCGCTGGTTTCGCGCTGTCGTTTCCCGATAGGTTTTTTTCTTGAATTCCCCCACCTCGTTGCCCGATGCGGCGCCAGCGGACAGCTTTTCGCGTCTCGCCCTGTCTCCTTCCGTGATTGCGAATATTGAGGCGCTGGGCTATCGCAGCATGACGGCGATCCAGGCGGCCAGTCTTCCTCCCGCATTGCTTGGCAAAGATCTGATCGCACAGGCAAAAACGGGGAGTGGCAAGACGGCCGCTTTCGGCTTGGCGTTGTTGGCCAATCTCAATGTGCGGCGGTTCGCGGTGCAATCGCTCGTGTTGTGCCCGACACGCGAACTCGCCGACCAGGTGACGGCCGAAATTCGGCGCCTGGCTCGTGCCGAGGAAAACATCAAGGTCGTCACCTTGTGCGGTGGCGTCGCCATGCGGGGGCAGATCGCCAGCCTCGAACACGGTGCGCACATCGTGGTCGGCACGCCGGGGCGTGTGCTGGATCACCTCGAACGCGAAACGCTCGACCTGTCCGCACTCAATACCCTGGTACTCGACGAGGCCGACCGGATGTTGGACATGGGATTCGTCGATGACATCGCGCGCGTCGCCTCCCGTTGTCCTGCGAAGCGTCAGACGCTGCTGTTTTCTGCCACCTACCCGGATGCCATCGCCCAGATCTCCGCTCGGTTCATGCGGGATCCGCTAAGAATCGAGGTTGCTGCACAGCACGCCGAGGCGCGAATTCGGCAGTACTGGTATGAAGTTCGCGCGAGCGAAAGGCTGCACGCGGTCACGCTGCTTCTGGATCATTTCCGGCCGCAAAGCACACTCGCTTTCTGCAATACCAAGCAGCAGTGCCGCGACCTGGCCGCCGTGCTTCAGGCGGCGGGTTTCTCGGCCCTGGCCCTGTACGGCGAGCTGGAGCAGCGCGAGCGCGACCAGGTGCTGGTGCAATTTTCCAACCGCAGTTGCTCCGTGCTGGTCGCGACGGATGTGGCGGCGCGCGGTCTCGACATTGCGCAGCTCGAAGCGGTCATCAACGTCGACACCACGCCGGATGCCGAAGTCCATATCCACCGCATCGGGCGAACAGGCCGCGAAGGGCAGGGCGGTGGCGAAGGGCTGGCGCTCAACCTCGCCAGCCTCGACGAGATGGGCGCGGTCGGCCGCATCGAGCAGTTGCAGGGCCGAGAGTCCGACTGGCATGCCCTGGCCGAATTGACGCCGGCTGGCGGGCCGCCGTTGGTACCACCCATGGCAACGCTGCAGATCGTCGGAGGCCGCAAGGAAAAAATTCGGGCGGGCGATGTGTTGGGCGCACTGACCGGTGACTGCGGATACGCCAAGGAACAGGTCGGCCGCATTAACGTCAACGAGTTCTCGACTTACGTCGCGGTAGACCGTGCCATCGCGGCGGATGCCGCACGCCGCCTCTCGGAGGGGCGCGTGAAGGGGCGCAGCGTCAAGGTGCGGCTGCTGGACGAGCAGGACTCCTGAGACGCCGACGGGCATAGAGGCCCACGCCTGTCGCCAGCAATGCCAGGCTGGCATAGACGGACAGCAGGCCGGCGATGAAAACCACTGGCACCGTGACCAGTGCGGCGACTGGCCCCATCAGGCGCCGCGCCGTGCCCGGCTGTCGTCCTTGCGGCTGCAATACGAACAGCCAGGCGATAGCGCCGAGGGCCAGGCTGGCGGTCCAGGCGACGAGGGTTCGGGTCGAGACGTCCTCGTTGGTCAGATCCTGCTGCCAACGCGGAAAAAGCAAATGATTGAGCAACGTCCGGCCCAGCCCGCCGGCGACAGGCGTCTCGCGCGTCGGACCGGTTTCCCGCCATCGCACGATGCCGTCCGGGCCCATGAAGCCGTCCAGCCTTTCGACTGTATCGAGAAACCAGCCGGGTTCGACCATCCGCTCGGCGATCATCGCCACCACCTTGCGGTTGCCCGAAAACACCAGACCCAGGTATTCATACTCCGGCTCGATCACCCAGCGGCCGCTTCGGTCGATGAGGCCTTCCTTGCCGTTCTGGCGCATCGCCGCGAACCCACTCGAGGCGAACCCACACCCTCCCGTGACGAAGTTAACCTTGGGCTCGTATCGCGGTTCGATCACCACCTTGCCGGCGGCATCCATGAAGCCGGCCGAGCCTTCGATATGCCACCACGGAGCCGGATAGGGTGGGTCGCCCGGCTTGCCCCACAGGCGCTGCCGCAGCCGCGCCAGCAGTCCCGGCTCGATACGACCGGCGGGTACGAAACACAACAATCCCTGCGCACTCGGGTACAGCAGGCCATCGAACCACGGGACGACCGGCGTACCGGAACTGTCCAGACCAGCCGAGCGCCCGGCCTGCGAAACCACCGCGATGCCCTCGCTCGGCGAATAGGCGCGGTCGTATTGCGGCTCCATGCGCCAATGGCCCTCGGAGTCGATGTATCCCAGTGCGTCGGCGGCACCCAGACGTGCCGGAAATATTTCAGCACCGGCCCCGATGAAGGCAAACCTCTGCGCCACAACGGGTGGCGCCAGACTGCCGTCACCTCTGCAGAGCCCCCACAAGGCCGTCTGGCGGTTCTGGCAGGGTTCCAGCAGCGGACGTGATTCCGCTAGCGGCGCCGAGGTTCGCGTTGCCTGACTAAAGGCACACGCCGACAGACATGTCAAAAAAATTGCCGCGATATGCGGAAGAAACGGCGGCATCGCAGCAGGCATCCCGCGTAAAAGCACCGAAGTCTACCGACCGCGCGATGTCGCGCGAAAGTCTCAGACGCGCGCGGCAGCCAGCAGATTGTTTTCCGGCGTGTCGCGTCCGCAGCAGTAGGCAAACAGCAAATCGAGTTCGGTCGTCTTGTCGAAAACCGCATTGGCAGCAAGTTCTGCGCACCGCGAACGGATAGCGGTATCCGCGTGGCCGGTCAAAACGACCGCCCGCTGATGCGGTTGGCGGTCTCGGCACCCCGCCAGAACGCCCAGTCCGTTACCTTGAGCCAACGTGAGGTCGATCACCGCGATATCCCAGTCGTATGGGTTGGCCGCGAGCCAACGACTGGCCTCGGGTTCGCTGGCGGCGGAGGCGACGACCCGGCAGTCGAGGGTTTCCTGGAGCATCTCCGTCAGCGCCGTGCGGACGATACGGTTGTCTTCCACCAGAAAAATGTTCAAGGCCATGAATTTGTGCTTTTTCGTTAGGGCGATGCGTGCGTGCGCACAATGTTCACGTGCGCATCATCGGCAACTCTTTTGCAATGAGCGTTTCCAGACGTAGAAAATTTATACTTTTGCGCCGTTTAATGACATCTGCGCATCCCTCGAGGCCAGATGTGCGGTGGTCAGGCAATCAGTTTCGTGGAGGCATCATGAGTTTCGTTTCTCCTTCTGCGCACCGTCCGACCGATCATCCGACCGAATACCCGCGGGAGCCCCAAAAGCCGCCTGGTACCAAGCCGGGCGACGAAAGCCACATTCCAAAGCCCGCCTGAACGCAACGGGATCATCGGGATGAACCAGTGGCAGACAGCTTCATTCGTCGTCGGTCTGATCCACCTAGCGCTGCCGCTGAGCGCGTGGAACATTCTTTATCGCAAACATGACCGGCGTTCGGTCGCGCTGTGGTGCTCGGGCAGTCTGCTGTTCGGCGCCGGTTTCCTGCTGATCTCCCTGCGCGACGTGTTTCCGCATTGGCTGACCTTCACCGTCGGCGGGCCTTTGGCGTTTGCCGCGTATCCCCTGCGCTGTGCAGCACTGCGCCGTGAACTCGGACTGCGTGCCAACGGCTGGCGGGACCTGACTTTCTGGTCGGTTCTGTCGGTGGTTTATCTGGCATCGCTATTCCTGATCGGCGTCAGCCGGACAGGCGTCGCGGTGAGCACCGGCGCCCACCTGGTCGGCGCTGGCATGCTCACCTGGCTGGCGTGGCGCGGCTATCGACAGAGTCGGTTCCGCAGCGCAGCCTTGCTGGCGGCGACTTCCGGGGTGTTTGCATCGGCACTGGCGTTTCGGACAGCCGTGCATCTGATTCCGACCCAGCAGATCCAGACGATGGCGGTCACGGCCGATTTCGCGATCATGTTCGCAGCGAGTTTTGTTGCCGCCTTGTATGGAAACCTGGGCTATATCGGCGTGGCGCTGGAATCATCTCGCCGCCAGGAGCTTCAGCGGACCGCCGAACTGGCCCGTGAGCACGAAAGCCTGGCCCAGAGCGAAATCAGGCTGCGCGAGCAGGGCGCCTTGCTGGAAGAACGTGCCCAGCTCTTGCGCCAGCGTGAAGAAATGCTGGGCGCCCTGGCTCACGAGGTGCGGCAACCCCTGAACAATGCCCTGGCCGCAGTGACCAGTGCCGCCCATGTCATCAAGCAGGAGGACCCGGACGACGCGAGACGAGGGGCGGCGGATCGCCTGCTGCGGGCTAAAACGGTGCTGATGCAGGTCAACTCGGCGCTGGACAACACCCTCTCCGACGCGGTGTTGCTGGCCGGCACCGAACCTGTCGCCTGCCAGGACGTCGACCTCGACACCTTGCTCGCCCTGGCGCTCGGCGACGTGGATCCCGGCCAACTACCACGGATCGGTATCGAGCGAGAAAGCCGCACTCGAACCGCCTCGATGAACGCGGGACTGATGCGCCTGGCGCTCCGCAATGTGCTGGCCAACGCCTTGGCGTACTCGCCCGTGGGCACGCCGGTTCTCGTTCGCATCGTCGACTCGGACGATCCGTTGGCCATCGTTTTCGAGATCAGCGACCAGGGGCCGGGTATCGCGCCCGAATTGCGGCCCCGGCTGTTCACGCGGGGAGGGCGTGGCGGGGCGGTCTACAACAAGCTCGGCCACGGCCTCGGCCTGTACATCGTGCGTCGGGTGATGGAATTGCACCGCGGAGAAGTGCAATTGCTGGCGCGCGGACCTGGCCCGTCGTCCGGAACGACGGTACGGCTGGTCGTGCCGCAGTAACTACACGCGCATCACACGCGCATCAGGTTGGCGCGAAACACGTAGCCCTGGCGCGCCTGGGACTGCAGGGGCACCACTTGCGGGGTTGCGCGCTCGATACGCCTGCGCAGGCGGTAGATGGAGGCGTGCAGCAGGTTGTCGGCGAGATCCTCGGTTTCGGCCCTGCCGAGTCTTTGGCGCAGCATTTCGCGGGAAACCGGGGCGCCTGCGGCTTCGAGAAAGCACTCCATCAGCGTCAGGTCCTTGTCGCTCAACGAAACCCGACTGCCGTCAGGCGCGGTGAGTTCGCTGGTGCCGGTATCCAGTCGCCACACCGTGGTCTGCTCCTGTGCCGCGACGGCGCGCCGCTGCACGGCCAGCACGGCCAGCGCGACCTGCTCCAGGCGCACCGGCTTCGCCAGGTACATATCGGCGCCTGCGGTGATGGCCTGGTCGAAGACGTCGGGCGTCAGCCGTCCGGACACCACCAGCATTCCCACCTGCGTGCGTCGCCGAAGAATCCGCAGCAACTCGATTCCGTCGACGCCCGGCAGTGTCAGGTCGAGCACGTAGAAATCGAAGCCGAACGCATCGTGGTCGGCGAGCAGATCGTTGCTGTCGCTAAAAACCCGCACGGCGCATTGCTGGGCGCGCAGGTGTTGCGCCAGGAACTCGGCAAAGTCCTGGTCGTCGTCGATAAGGGCGAGATTTTTGGGCAGCACGGCGGCGCGGTCGTTGAAGCTGCAAGGAGCGTAACCGATGTGTACCAGCACTCCTTGCAAATCGGCCCGCCGGATCGAATGAATGACTAGAATGCCATCAAGCCGATCAGAACTGATTGGCTAATCAGTTCTGATCGACTTTCCGGCGAACTGACACCGGCCGGTTGCGGCCCTGAATGGACTCATATGGATCGAATCGAGCCTCGCAGCCGGTCGTCGCTGCCATGAACCTACCTTCTTCCTGGTTGTTCGCGCGTTCCGAACGCCGGCAGCCGCCGACCCGCCCACGCCGCAACACCTCCATCGGAGGCTTGAGTTTCGCGCTCGAAATCGACGGAGAAAACGTCGCCATGCGTATTTCGGAAGAGGCCTTGCGGCGCTGTTTCGGCGCAGCCGGCTGTCGCTCTACCTGGCTGGCCGCCTACCGAAAACACGCGGAGCTGATCGACGCCCGCGCGATCGCCTTGCATGTGAGCAACCCACTCGGCTCTGTCTATCTGGTGCCGGCAGATTTCGAGAAAAAGCCTGCACTGATGCCGGTCGTCGCCTGAAGCCGCCGGCGTTAGGCAGCTCCGTTCGCCGGCTGCATTTACCGAACGAGGATTTCGACCCGGCGGTTGCGCGACTCGTCCACCCCGTCGCGTGTGGGCACGGCAAGCTCTCTTTCGCCCCGACCGGTCGCCTCGACGCGGCCCGAAGGAAATCCACGCTGTAGAAACATGTCGCGTACCAGCGCCGCGCGGCGCAGCGACAGCGCGTCGTTCGCTTCCTGCGTGCTGGTGGTATCGGTGTGGCCGATGAGCACGATCTCGGCACCGCTGTAGCGTTGCGTCTCGGTCATGACCCGCGTCAATGCCTGTTGCGACTCCGGCGTCAACTGCGTGCCGCCGGCGCGGAAATAAAGCACGAAGCGAACCGGCGGCAGCGGGGCGGCGGCAAACAGCGGCGCGTAGGCCGCCTGCACCTGATCGGCGGCGCCGGAGCGCACGCCGACGGTCTCGCCGCGTGCCACCTGGGCGCTTTGATACGGCGCATCGAGCAGTTGAGGAGTCGTTCCCTGCGCGGCGTCACGGGCAGTAACGACCACCGCCGACGGTGTTCCGTCGGCCTGGGGCAGCAGGGTTACGGTGGTCACCGCGCGCGGAGGCTTGGCGGCGCACGCGGCCAACAGCAGCGTCAGGACCAGGGCGCAGGGGAGGGCGACAGTCGGTCGCGTCGTCATGTGCCGTCCCGGGAAGGGTCGACATCGACGATGAAGTCGGTGCCCCGGATGCCGATCAGGGCGGTAGGGGTCTCGATGCTCACCGCATCCGGGCGATTTTTGCGAATCAGGCCGCTGACCATCCGCATGGTTCCGCGAAGCACACCCACGACCATATTTCCCTGGTAAGTCGTCGCATCGAAAGCGAACTCGCGCAGTTCCATGCGACTTGCCGGACCGACCACGATCACCGTGCCATCGCGCAGCACAAAACTCGCCGAGCTGTCGGCGCCGGTAACGACCGTGTCTCGCGCAGACAGGCCGTCTCCCGCCGCCAGCGGCCGCTCCCGTGCGCCGTCGGTGACCGAGACCTGTCCCTTGACCAGCTTCGCAGTACCGGCGCGGGGTGCGGGGTCGGCAGCAGGCTCCGCCGCATGGCTGTCCTGGATGCCGGCAAGGCATGCCATGGCCAGACAAGCACCCGCCAATGCGGACCGAACGAAAGGGCGCGGACCAGCGCAGGTACGGGTCGTGGAAAACGGGATTAACCTAAGCATGAGATTGAATCTATTTGTTCAAAGCGTATCGTTATGTAGGATATCGCCTACTTTGTTCGCGCGGGTTGCAGGGACGCGACAGCGCCTGCATCAGGCGGCTGTACTAGCATCGCCGCTCCCATGACCTCCACGCTCATCGTTCCTGCATTGCTCAACGGCCTCGCCTACGGCTTGTTGCTGTTTATGCTGAGCGCGGGCCTGACGCTGGTGTTCAGCTTGCTGGGAGTACTGAACTTCGCGCACGCCAGTTTCTACATGCTGGGCGCCTACCTCGCCTATGCGCTCGGTGACGCGATCGGGTTCTGGGCTGCATTGGTGGCCGCGCCCCTGGCGGTCGGAGTGCTGGGCGCCGTCTTCGAGCGCGTGTGCCTGAGGCGTCTGCATGCACGCGGCCCGATCGCCGGCCTGCTCGCAACCTTCGGCCTGTCCTGGCTGCTGGTAGAAGCGGTCGGGTGGTTCTGGGGCCGATCCACCGTGCCCTACGGGCTGCCGGAGGTACTGCGCGGCACCGCCTTCACCCTGTACGGCGCGCCATTCGCGGCTTCGAGGGCTTTGGTCGTCACGGTGTCGGCGGCCATGCTCGCGGCGCTGTGGCTGCTGTTGCGGCGCAGCCAGGTCGGGCTGATCGTGCGGGCCGCGTTGACGCATCCTCAGATGGTGCAGGCGCTCGGCCACGACGTGCCGCGTGTCTTCACGGCGGTATTTGCCGCCGGTGCCGCGTTGGCGGGGCTGGCCGGCGCGGTGGGCGGCGCTGTCTACGTGACCGAACCCGGGATGGCCGCAGCCGTCGGCTCCATCGTCTTCGTGGTGGTGGTGGTGGGTGGCATGGGTTCGCTCGCCGGCGCGTTCATCGCCTCGCTGGCCATCGGCCTGCTGCAAAACCTGGCTGTCGCGTTGGATGTCTCCCTGCTCGCCGTTCTGCAGGCCGTGGGCCTGCCGATCGCGGCGCTGCCGGATATCGCCGGACGCTTCGGCCTGGCGCAAGCCGCGCCGCTGCTGCCTTATCTGTTGATGGTGGCGGTGCTGGTCATGCGTCCGCGCGGCCTGATGGGAACACGCGAGTGACGCCGGCTGGCCGCGTGGGGGATGCTTCGGCCCGGCCTGCCTGGTCCGGTCGTCCGGCGCTGTGGGTATCGCTGTCGGTCTTGCCAACGGTGGCAGCGTGTTGGGCGCTCCAGCCCTGGTTGGCCGGCAGCAGCCTGGCGGTGTCTTTGCTGACGCAGATGGCCTGGCTGGCCATCGTGCTGCTGGCGAACAACCTGCTGCTGGGGCAGTGCGGGTTGCTGAGTTTCGGCCACGCGCTCCAGGTCGGCGCGGGTGCCCTCGGCGCCGTATTGGCGATGCGATGGGGCGCCTCGGGCGGCAGCATGCCCTTGCCGGTGGTGCCGCTGGTCGGGGGCCTGGCCGCGCTGTTGTTGGCGGTGCCGCTGGGTTTCGTCGCCACGCGGTCGGCCGGCACCGCCTTCGCGATGGTGACGCTGGCCCTGGGCGAATTGGCCGCGGGTTTCGCGCTGATGGTGCCGGAGTGGTTCGGCGGCGAAGCCGGGATCACCGCCGACCGGGCCTACGGCCGCTGGTGGGGCCTGGACTTCGCCTCGCCGATGCAGGTTTGCGCGCTGGCCGTGGTCTATGCGCTGGCAAGCGCGTGGTGCCTGTATGCCCTGCGCACCACCGGCCTCGGCCGACTTTTCAACGCGGTGCGCGACCAGCCCGAGCGCGCCGCCTTCCTGGGCCACGATCCGCGCCGCCTGCGCTGGGCGGCCTACGGCATCGCGGCATTTTTCGCCGGCATCGGCGGCGCGCTGGGTGCGGTGCAGTTCGAGATCGTCGCCACAGCCGATGCCGTGGGGCTGGCGCGTTCCGGCAGCTATCTGCTGTTCACCTACCTGGGCGGCAGCGCACATTTCCTGGGGCCGGTGCTGGGCAGCGTGGCGATGGTGCTGGCCGGCACGCTCCTGGCGCGCTGGTCGCTCGCCTGGCCTCTCTACCTGGGGCTGGCTTTCCTGCTGACGGTCATGTTCGCGCCGCGCGGCGTGGCCGGCATGCTGGCGGCCACGCCGCGCGCCTGGCGCACGCTGGGTGGCGTGCGCTGGCTAGCGCGGGTGGGCGGCGCCTTGCTGGGCGGGTGCGCGAGCGTGGCGATGATCGAACTCGCCTACCGCTTGCGCGGCGACGGCGGGCCGCTGCTGCTGGCCGGCCAGGCGATCAGCCCCTCGTCCTTCGGAGCCTGGGCGGGCGCCGCCGCACTGCTGCTGGCCGGAGCCCTGTTGTTCGCCTCGGGCTTTCGACGTCCTGTCGACGGGGCCGGCCCATGACCGCCGCTCTCGAATTGCGCGGCCTGTGCAAGCGTTTCGGTCCGACGTCGATCCTGCAGGGCGTCGACCTGACGGTGCTGCACGGGGAGTGCGTGGCGGTCATCGGACCCAACGGGGCGGGCAAATCGACCTTGTTCGACACCGTCACCGGGCGCACCCGACCGACCGGCGGCGAGGTGCTGCTGCACGGCCGCTCCATCGCCGGCCTGTCGCCGCAGCGCATCCGGCGCCGGGGACTGTCGCGCAGCTTCCAGATCACCCGGCTGTTCGACACGCTCGACGCCCGCGACCACCTGCATTGCGCGCTCGCCGGCACCGCCGGTGGCTGGCTGCAGTGGCTTCGGCCGTTCGACCGCGTGGCCCGCCGGGCCGCGGTGGTTTCCTCCCTGCTCGACGACCTGGGCCTGGGCCGGCGTGCCCGGCTGCCCGCGGCCAGCCTGAGCTATGCCGAACAACGCCTGCTGGAGATCGCCGTGGCGTTCTGCGGCAGTCCCACGGTGGTGCTGCTCGACGAGCCGACGGCCGGCATGTCGCAGGACGAGAGCCGGCGCTGCACCGCACTCATCCGCCGCTGGGCGGCAGGCCGCACCCTGCTGGTCGTGGAACACGACATGGAGGTGGTGTTCGGCCTCGCCGACCGTGTGGCCGTGCTGGCGCAGGGACGTGTGCTGGCCTTCGACACGCCGCAGGCGGTGCGCGCCGATGCGGCGGTGCAGGCCGCGTACGCGGGCGCCTGAAAAACCGATGTTGCAGATCACCGGGCTTTCGGCCGGCTACGGCAGCGGACGCGTCCTGGACGGCGTGTCGTTCGAGGTAAAGCCTGGCGAAATCGTCGCGCTGCTCGGGCGTAACGGCGCCGGTCGCAGCACGCTGCTGCGCTGCCTGATGGGCCTGATGCCGGTCCAGCAGGGCCGCGTCGCCTGGCAAGGCCGGACGCTGACCGGCCTGGCGCCCCATCGCATCGCGCGGCTGGGGGTCGGTTATGTGCCGGAGAGTCGTGACGTGTTCCCGCAGCTCACGGTGATGCAGAACCTCGCGCTGGGGCGCCGGCAGTCGGCTGCCGGCTGGACGGCGGAGCAGGCGTTCGAGCGCTTTCCGCCGCTGGCCGCGCGCGCCGGCACACTGGCCGGGCGGCTTTCGGGCGGCGAGCAGCAGATGCTCTCACTGTGTCGCAGCCTGATGCCGCAACCCGGCTTGTTGCTGCTCGACGAACCGACCGAAGGCCTGGCGCCCGCCATGTGGGCGCGCGTGGCGCAGTGCCTGCGGGAGCAGCGTGCGCAGGGCAAGGCCGTGTTGCTGGTCGAGCAAAAGCAGGCGCTGGGCCTCGACATCGCCGACCGGGTGCTGGTCATGGGGCAGGGCCGCATCGTTTTCGACGGCCGACCGGACGCATTGCGGGCCGACATGGCGCTTCAGGCCGCCTGGCTGAGGGTGTGACGCACGGGCTGCGGCCCGGCCGCACGGGCGCTGTTGCATCTGCTGTCGAAGTGCGGGAGGTGCCGGCCTATCATCCCGGCTGTCGAATTCTCCCGTCCGCCCGGACCTCCCAAACATGGCCACCCCTTCCACGATTGCCCGTCTCGAACGCCTGATCTGGGTCTTCATCTACTCCGGCCTCTTGTGCCTGGTGCTGGGCGTCGCCATCCGCGACGCGCGCGCCGGCACCGGCGTGGCGATGATGGTTCTCGGCGGCGTGGTGGCGGCGGCCGGGGTGGTGCTGATCTTCGTGCGCTCACGCCTTCGCGAAGACCGCTGACCGCCACAAACGCCGTCCAACCAACTACCGGAGATCCGATGACCAACGCCTTGCTGCCCATCCTCCACCACTACCCCAGCTCGCCTTTTTCGGAAAAGATGCGCCTGGTCCTGGGTTTCAAACAGCTCGAATGGCGCTCGGTGACGGTGCCGCGCATCGCGCCCAAACCCGACGTCGTGGCACTGACCGGCGGCTACCGGCGCACGCCTTTGCTGCAACTGGGCGCAGATATCTACTGCGACACCGCACTCATCTGCGACGTGCTGGAGCACCTGCAGGCCACGCCCACTCTGTACCCCGAGCCCGAAAAAGGCCTGGGCCGGGTGCTGGCGCAGTGGGCCGACAGCACCTTGTTCTGGAGCGCCATGGCCTGGAACCTGCAGCCGGCAGGCCGCGCGCAACTGTTCGCCAACGCCGATGCACAAGCGCGCGAAGCCTTCGTGCGCGACCGGGCCGCCATGTCGGGCACCGGCATGACGCGCCTGCGGCCGGAAGATGCCGGCGCGGCCTACAAATCCTACCTGCGCCGCCTGTCGGACATGCTCGACGACCGGCCGTTCCTGCTGGGCGAGTTGCCGTGCATCGCCGATTTTTCCGCCTACCACCCGCTCTGGTTCACCCGTACCCGGGTGCCCGCCGTAGGGCATGTCCTGGAACTCACGCCGGCGGTGGTCGACTGGATGGACCGCATGGCGCTGATCGGCCACGGCGCCTCCAGCGACCTGGATGCCGCCGAGGCGATCGCGGTGGCAGCGGCGGCAAACCCCGCACCGCTGCCCGACGAAGTGTTCCAGGACGAACACGGCCTGCCGCTGGGCTCGCGGGTCACGATCGCCGCCGAGACGTTCGGCACCGAGCCGACCGAAGGTGTGCTGATCGCCGCCACCCGCATGCACTACACCCTGCGGCGCGAGAGCCCGGCGACCGGTACGGTGCATGTGCACTTTCCGCGCATCGGCTATGTGCTGAAGGCGGCTGACGCCGCTTCTGCGCCGGCCTGATCAGGGCACCGGGCCGGTACGGCCGTCGTCTTCCGGCGCACGCGCAGCGCGCTTTTGCTCCAGCGCGGCGGCGGCGGCGTCGTTGAGCGCACCACCCGTCCGGCGCGGCTTGGTCAGCGGTGCGGCCGTCCAGCGGCTGCCGTGCATCAGGTCGCGCCCCTGGTCGATGCCGCCGGCCATCTGGAGTTGCAGCCGTTCGGCGTCGCGGCGGCGCACATCCTCGGCCAGTTCGGCGATATCGCCTTCGCTGACGCCCAGGCGCCGCAGCGCCTCGCCGCCGAACACCATGGCCGATTCGAATGTCTCGCGCACCTGCCAGTCGACGCCCTCGCGGATCAGGTCGATGGCATGCTGGCGGTCGTAGGCGCGGGCCAGCACCGGCACCAGTGGAAAGGCCTTCTTGGCGTGGGCGGCGATGCGGCTGGCGGCATCCTTGTCGTTCACGCAGATCAGCAGCGCCCGGGCATGCACCGTGCCGGCGGCGCGCAATACGTCCATGCGGGTGCCGTCGCCGTAGTAGGCGTGGAAGCCGAAACGGCCGGCGGTGCGGATCATGTCCGTGTCCTGTTCGATGATCGTCACGTCCACGCCACGCGCCAGCAACGACTGGCAGGCGATCTGCGCGAAGCGGCCGAAGCCGATCACGACCACGTTGCCGGCGCCATCCTCGCCGGCGCCGGCCGCATCGACGATGCGCTGGATGCCCGCCATGTCCTGCGCAGGACGCGCCGGCACCAGCCAGCGCAAGGCGAACACGACAAGGGGCGTAAGCGCCATCGACAGGATGACGGCGGCTGTCAGGAGGGCGTTGACGTGGGTCTCGATCACGCCCGCGCCAGCCGCCGCGCCGTACAGCACGAATGCGAATTCGCCCCCCTGCGCCATCAATGCCGCGCGCTCCAGCGCCTCGCCGTGGCGGGCGCGCATGACACGCGCCACCCCATAGACCACCGCCGATTTGAGCGCCATCGCGCCCACCACGCCGGCCAGCAGCACCGCCCAGTCGGCACGCATCAGGGCCAGGTCGAGCGACATGCCGACGCCGATGAAGAACAGCCCCAGCAGCAGGCCGCGGAACGGCTCCACGTCCGCCTCGAGCTGGTGGCGGAAAGTCGATTCGGACAGCATCACCCCGGCCGCGAAGGCGCCCAGCGCCATCGACAGCCCGCCCCATTGCATCGCCAGCGACGCCCCCAGCACCACCAGCAACGCGGCCGCTCCCATCACCTCCCGCGCCCGCGCCTTCGACAGGATGCGGAACAGCGGATTCAGCAGGAAGCGGCTGACCGCCACCAGCCCGACCAGCGCCACCACCGCGATACCCGCCTGTACCCAGCGCGACACACCGGTGTCATGACCGCTGTCCGGCGCCAGCGCGGCCACGGCGGCCAGCAGCGGCACGATGGCCAGGTCTTCCAGCAGCAGCACCGAGACGATGCGTTGTCCCCGCTTGGTCGACGTCTCGCCGCGCTCGTCGAGCATCTGCATGACGATGGCCGTGGACGACAGCACGAAGCCCATCGCTCCCACGAAGGCGACCGCGGCCGGTGCGCCGGCCAGCACGCCGGCCGCGGTGAGGGCCGCACCGCACAGCACCACCTGCATCAGACCCAGCCCGAAAATCTCCCGCCGCAGGCTCCACAGCCTGCGCGGCTGCATTTCCAGGCCGATCACGAAGAGGAACATCACCACGCCGAACTCGGCCAGGCCCAGGATGGAATGCGGGTCGGTGAAAACGCCCAGGCCCGACGGTCCGATGACCAGCCCCGCGGCCAGATACCCCAGCACGGAGCCGAGCCCGAGGCGCTTGAACAAGGGCACCGCGACCACCCCTGCGGCCAGGACCACCACCGCCTTCACCAGATCACTTCCGTGCTCGACCATCTGAAATCCCTCGTTCGTTTTTAAAAATTATCCGGTAGGTGGAAGGTAATCGTCTGCCTCGCGCAGGCAAACAGAAAAAAGCATTCACCCACTTCAGTTCGACCGGTCAAGAATGTAGTTGTAACTATGCGTCTCAGGCTGCATCATGGGCGTGTAGGCCACGCGTCCATCACAACCAGCAAGAGCGGTCCACCGTTTCAGAAGGCGGGAGGCCCATGCCGATTCACATCACAACGCTGTCCAGCAACCTGGCGGGAAGACCGGAAATGCGCAATATCTTTTGTGCCAGCACGCGAGTCGCGAACTTCCTGCGCATCGAGGTTGCCCTGGCGAAAGTGGAAGCGTCGCTCGGCATCATTCCGCAGTCGGCATATGCCGAGATCGACCGGCGCGCTTCCGGATTGCAGGTGAACTGGGACCGGCTGCGACGCGAGTTCGCAGCGGGCGGCCACCCGGCGCTACTCCTGATCCAGCAACTCGGCGAGGCTTGCGGCGGAGCCTCCGAATACCTGCACTGGGGCTCGACCGCGCGCCAGGTGTCAGATACCGCCTTCGTACTGCAGTTGCGCGAAGGCATGGCGCTGATCGAGCGAGATGCGAGACAGCTTCGCGGCGTGCTCCAGCGCATGAGCCAGGCCTACCAGTCGGCTGTCATGGTGCCGCGCAGATCCGGCCCGCCTTCCGCTCCCACGACCTTCGGATTTCGCTGTGCCGTCTGGTGCAGCGAAATCGACCGGCAGATCGCCCGTCTGGTCCGGGTGCGCCTGGGTCTGGCGGGCGATAGCTTCGGCGCTCCCGATGGGCTGGGCCCTCAGGCAGGCGACGTTCGAACGGGCCTGATGCACGAACTCGGGCTGGCACCCATCGCCGTGCCGGGCTACGGCGTGCACGACCGCATCTGCGACTGTGCATTCGCGTTGGCGACCTTGTCGTCCGTCCTGGCGGGCATGGCCGCCACCGTCGCCTCCATGGCAGACGGCCGGGTCCAGGAACTGCGCACGCCTCTGGCCGCCGGCGCCACCAGCGGCTTCGCCCAGGTCTGCGAACAGGTTCTGGCGTACGCCGCCAAGGCCACCGAGAACGTCACCGTCGCCCTGGAAGCCGCGCTGTGCCCGCACGATGCCGAGCGGCAGCACGCCCTGGAGACCGAGCTGGTGCCCCAGACCTTCCTGCTGGTGCACGGGGCCGTGATCGACGTGGCCGAAATGCTCGCCGGCCTCGAAGTATTTCCGAGCCGGATGCGAACCAACATCGACGGCACCAAAGGCCTGGTGATGGCCGAGAACGTGATGCAGATGCTGGCCGTCCGGTCGGGGCGCCGCTCGGCGCACCGGCTCGTCACGCGTGCCTGCGAATCGGCGCTGCGCGAAGACATCTCCCTGCGCGAGGCCTTGCTGCGCAACCGGGACGTGACCGCCCTGGTGTCGCCCGACGAAATCGACCGCGCGCTGGACCCCGTCGCCGGTCGCAACGGCGTGCCACGCCCGGCCGTGCCGGATGTCAACGACGACGGCGAGCCGGACCAGTTCTCGTTCCAGCCGGCCCTACAGCGCACGCCTGCGGCGGCGCCACGCGCGCCAGCGCCGCCTTAGGCCGATCGCCGGAGAACGCGCCGCCCGCCAGGCGGGGTGCGCGCGCACGGCACGCATCACGCCGTCCTTCCAGAGCTTCCAGCGGGTGTACCACCGGGCGAAGAAAGGCAATTGCATCAGGGCCGGTTGCGTCAGCTGGAAAATGCGCGCCACCAGTGCGGTGCCCGCCAGCTTGGCGGCGCCCAGCAGCAAAACGCCGATCAGCATCTGGCCGCGTGCGAACAGCCAGAGCGCCGCCAGCTTGAGCGGCAACAACAACAGCATCGGCACGAAAAAACACAGCAGTGCGGCCCAGGGGGGCAGGGCGCGGACACGGCGTTCCAGTGCCGCCCACATGCGGTGCGAAGCCAGCCGCGCCACCGCGCGCGCCAGCGGGTCCCAGCCCCATTCCTCGAAGAGCAGGACCGGGAGCATCAAGACGACTAGCAGTCCGCGCAGCATGCGCCTGGACCAGGAGGGAGGGTTCTGGGGGCCGGTCATGGTGCCTTGGATAGGGAGGACCGCTATTTTGTGGTGACGCCTCCATCTTTTGAGCGCTCGTTCGGCTTTCCGACCGAATTGCCCGCCGAATCGATCTAACTGCCGGTTCCGCCCGGTCTCGACCAGGCATCGATTCGGGTCGGCAGGCCCTCCGGATCGACCCGGGCCGGACGGCTTGCCATAGCACAAAACCGGCCGCCGGCAGTGGTGCGGTGCTGTGGCAAACTCGCCCGCCTTTCGTGCGCCCCGCCGTTTTTTCACGTCGCCCGACGTTCTCCCGAAGCCTCCAGCCGATGCAGAAAATCCTCCGCCAGATCGCCGCCGAACTCTCCGTGGCCGAGAGCCAGGTCCGCAGCGCCGTCGACTTGCTCGACGGCGGCGCCACCGTTCCTTTCATCGCGCGCTACCGCAAGGAAGCCACCGGCAACCTCGACGACATCCAGCTGCGCGAGCTCGAAGCGCGCCTGTCCTACCTGCGCGAACTGGAAGACCGCCGCGCCGCCGTCATCAAGAGCATCGAGGAGCAGGGCAAGATGACCGACGCCCTGCGCGCTGCCATCGAGGCATCGCCCACCAAGCAGGAACTCGAAGACCTGTACATGCCCTTCAAGCAGCGCCGCCGCACCAAGGGCCTGATCGCCCGCGAGGCCGGCATCGAACCGCTGGCCGATCTGCTGTTCGCGGACCCGGCCCGGGTGCCCGCCGACGAGGCCAAGGCCTTCGTCAAGGCCGGGAAGGGCGAGGACGGCAGCGACTTCACCACCGTGCCCGCCGTGCTGGACGGCGTGCGCGACATCCTCTCCGAACGCTGGGCCGAAGACGCGGCACTGGTGCAGAAGCTGCGCGAGTGGCTGTGGGCCGAGGGCGTGCTGCGCTCCACCAAGGTCGAGGCCAAGAACGAGGCCGACGCCGAAGTCGCCAAGTTCCGCGACTACTTCGACTACTCCGAACCCATCGGCCGCATTCCCTCGCACCGTGCGCTGGCGGTGTTCCGCGGCCGGGCGCTGGAAATCCTGGACGCCAAGCTGCTGCTGCCGGTCGAGCCAGAGCCCGGCAAGCCGACCGTCGCCGAAGGCCGCATCGCCATCCACCTCGGCTGGAGCCACGCCGGCCGCCCGGCCGACGACCTGCTGCGCAAATGCGTCGGCTGGACCTGGAAGGTGAAGCTGTCCCTTTCCACCGAGCGCGACCTGTTCGGCCGCCTGCGGGAAGACGCCGAGAGGACCGCCATCAAGGTCTTCGCCGACAACCTGCGCGACCTGCTGCTGGCGGCCCCCGCCGGCCCGCGTTGCGTGATGGGCCTGGACCCGGGCATCCGCACCGGCGTGAAGGTGGCGGTGGTCGATGCCACCGGCCGGCTGCTGGAAACCGCCACCGTCTATCCGCACGAACCTCGCAAGGACTGGGAAGGCTCGCTGCACACGCTGGCCAAGCTGAGCGAAAAACACGGGGTGAACCTGATCGCCATCGGCAACGGCACCGCCAGCCGCGAGACCGACAAGCTGGCCGCCGACCTGATCAAGCTGGCCGCCAAGGCGGACCGCGCCATCGAGAAGGTGGTGGTGAGCGAATCCGGCGCATCGGTCTACAGCGCCAGCGAGTTCGCCAGCCAGGAAATGCCGGACGTGGACGTCAGCCTGCGCGGCGCCGCCAGCATCGCGCGGCGCCTGCAGGACCCGTTGGCCGAACTGGTCAAGATCGACCCCAAGAGCATCGGCGTCGGCCAGTACCAGCACGACGTGAACCAGGGCGAGCTGGCCCGCACGCTCGAGGCCGTGGTCGAGGACTGCGTGAACGCGGTCGGGGTCGACCTGAACACCGCCAGCGCGCCGCTGCTGGCGCGGGTTTCCGGCTTGTCGGGCGGCGTCGCCAAGGCGGTGGTGCGCTGGCGCGAGGCCAACGGCGCGTTCCGCAGCCGCCAGCAACTGCTGCAGGTGGCCGGCCTGGGCGCCAAGACTTTCGAGCAGAGCGCCGGTTTCCTGCGCATCCGCGGCGGGGAGCAGCCGCTGGACATGACCGGTGTGCACCCGGAAACCTATCCGCTGGTCGAGCGCATCGTCGCCAGGGCCGGCCGGCCCATCGCCGAGGTGATGGGCCGCTCGGACGCGCTGCGCGGCTTCAAGCCCGAGCAGTTCGCCGATGAACGCTTCGGCCCGCTGACGGTGAAGGACATCCTGGTCGAGCTGGAAAAACCCGGCCGCGACCCGCGCCCGGATTTCAAGGTGGCGCGCTTCAACGACGGCGTGGAAGACATCAAGGATCTGCGCGAAGGCATGGTCCTGGAGGGCACGGTGAGCAACGTGGCCCAGTTCGGCGCCTTCGTCGACCTGGGGGTGCACCAGGACGGCCTGATCCACGTCAGCCAGCTGGCGCACCGTTTCGTGGAAGACGCACGCGAAGTCGTCAAGACCGGCGACATCGTGCGGGTGAAGGTGATGGAGGTCGATCCGGTGCGCAAGCGCATCGGCCTGACCATGAAGCTCGACGCCGCACCGCCGCGCAAGGACGGCGCCCGCGACAACCGTTTCGAGCCGGCCGGCCGGGGCCGTCCGCAACCGCGCGGCGCCGCGCCGCAACCGGCGCAGTCGCTCGGCGGCTCCGCCATGGCATCGGCCTTCGCCAAGCTGAAGGGCCGTTGACTTGACCGGGTCCAATGCCGCCTGGCAGCAGCGCAGCCTGGCCGCCGTCTGGCACCCGTGCACCCAGATGCAGCGGGCCTTCGGCGTGCCGCCACTGCCCATCGCGAGGGGCGAGGGACCCTGGCTGATCGACTACGAAGGCCGGCGTTATTTCGACGCCACCAGTTCCTGGTGGGTCAACCTTTTCGGCCATGCCGACGCCGGCATCAACCAGGCGCTGAAACGCCAGCTGGACACCCTGCCGCACGTGATGCTGGCGGGCTGCACCCATGCGCCGGCAGTCGAACTCTCGGAGCGCCTGTCGGCCCTGACCGGCGGTGCGCTGGGCCACGCCTTCTATGCCAGCGACGGCGCTTCGGCGGTCGAGATCGCGCTGAAGATGAGCTTTCACTTCTGGCGCAATCGGCATCCGCAAGGGCAGGGCGACAAGCGCGAGTTCGTCTGCCTGCGAAACAGCTACCACGGTGAAACGCTGGGTGCGTTGTCGGTCACCGACGTGGCGGTGTTCCGCGACACCTACGACCCGCTGCTGATGCGTGCCCACCTGGCGATGTCGCCGGACGCCCGCCAGGCCGCACCGGGCGAAACCTCCGCCGACATTGCCCGTCGTGCGGCCGAAGACCTGCGCCGCATCCTGGCCGGGCGCCACCAACACATCGCCGCCTTCATCGTCGAGCCGCTGGTCCAGTGCGCCGCCGGCATGGCGATGTACGACCCGGTCTACCTGCGCCTGGCCCGCGAGATCTGCGACGAGTTCGGCGTGCACCTCATCGCCGACGAGATCGCCGTGGGCTGCGGCCGCACCGGCACTTTCTTCGCCTGTGAGCGAGCCGGCATCTGGCCGGATTTCATCTGCCTGTCGAAGGGCATCACCGGCGGCTACCTGCCGCTGTCGCTGGTGCTGACCACCGACACGGTGTTCGACGCCTTCCTGCACGACGATGTGGCGCGCGGCTTCCTGCACTCGCATTCGTACACCGGCAACGCGCTGGCCTGCACCGCGGCGCTGGCGGTGCTGGATCGCTTCGAGCAGACGGATGTGCTGGCCGAAAACCGCCTGCGCTCGGCGCGCCTGGCCGAAGCGCTGTCCCCGCTGTGGAACGACCCTCGGGTGGAGAACCTGCGACAGCAGGGCGCCATCTTTGCGTTCGACGTGCGCGAAGCCTTCGCGCCCGAACGTTTCGCCGAAGCCTTCCATCTCGCAGCGCGCGAACGCGGCGTGCTGATCCGCCCGATCGGCCGCACCGTCTACCTGATGCCGCCCTATCTGCTCGACGCCGGGCTGACCGCCTGGCTGGCGGCGCGCATTTTCGAAACCCTGGCCGCGACCTGCCTGCCTGCACCCTCGAACTCCCATGTTGATAGAGCACCTGACCCGACAGTTGCATGAGCGCGAGGCGCAGATGCTGCGCCGCCGCCGAAGGGTCGCCGAATCCGCCTGCGCACCGCAGCAGAAGGTGTCGCAAGACGGCGGCCGGCCGCGCGACATGCTGTCCTTCTGCAGCAACGACTACCTGGGCCTGGCCAACCACCCCGAGCTGATCGAGGCGATGGGCGAGGGCGCCCGGCGCTACGGCTGCGGCAGCGGCGCATCGCACCTGGTCAGCGGCCATTCGCGCGCCCATGCCGAGGTGGAGAAGGCCCTCGCCGCCACCCAGGTCGCCACGGTGCCGGGCTGCGAGGCGCTGTTCTTCTGCACCGGCTACATGGCCAACATGGCGCTGCTCACCGCGCTGGGCGATTCGCAGGCCATGCTGTTCGCCGACAAGCTCAACCACGCCTCGCTGATCGACGGCACCCTGCTGGCCAAGGCCAAGGTGCAGCGCTATCCGCACGGCCGCATCGACCTGCTGGGCGCTCTGCTGGAGACCAGCGAGAGCCCGGTCAAGATCATCGTCACCGACGCGGTCTTCAGCATGGACGGCGACATCGCCCCGCTGGCAGAACTGCTGGCGCTCGCCGAGAAACACGACGCCTATATCGTCGTCGACGACGCCCACGGCTTCGGCGTGCTGGGGCCGCAGGGGCGCGGCTCGCTGGCGCATTTCGGGCTGAGCAGCGGGCGCTTTATCTACATGGGCACGCTGGGCAAGGCGGTCGGCGTCGCCGGCGCCTTTGTCGCGGCGCACCCCACCGTCATCGCCTGGCTGGTGCAGGCCGCGCGGCCCTACATCTACACCACCGCCGCGCCGCCCGCCGTGGCCCACACGGTCGGCGTGAGCCTGAAACTGGTGATGGGCGAGGAGGGTGACCGCCGCCGTGCGCATCTGCACGCGATGGGAAAGATGCTGCACGAATCGCTGGCCGGCATCGTCGATGCGCTGCCGCCGATCGGCTGGTCGGCGCCGCCGTCCGACACGCCGATCCACCCCTTCATCGTCGGCGACAACGAGTCGGCCCTGAGCCTGGCCGCGCAGCTCGATGCGCAGGGCATCTGGGTGCCGGCCATCCGTCCGCCGACGGTGCCGGTGGGCACCGCGCGCCTGCGCATCACGCTCAGCGCCGCCCATACCGAGGCCGACGTCTGGCGCCTCTGCGGCGTGCTGGCCGATGCCGTCGAACACATGCTGCCGCCGTGATGAAAAAGACCCCCGGATGTTTCGTGACCGGCACCGACACCGAGGTCGGCAAGACCCGGGTCAGTGCCGCGCTGCTGCACCTGCTCGGCAGTGACGGCAGCCGCAGCGCCGGCCTGAAGCCGGTGGCCGCCGGGCTGGAAGAAATCGACGGTCGCTGGGTGAACGAAGACGTGCGCCTGCTGCGCGCCGCCGCCACGCTGCCCTCGACCGACGCCGAAGTCGGTCCCTGCCAGTTGCGCACGCCGTGCGCCCCGCATGTCGCCGCGGCGATCGACGGCCGGCCCATCGACCGCGCCGTGCTGCTGCAGGCAGCGCGCCACCTTGCGGCGCGCTGCGACTGGCTGGTGGTCGAAGGCGTCGGCGGTTTCCGCGTGCCTTTGGGGCCGGACTGGGACAGCGCCGACCTGGCCCGCGACCTCTGCGCGGCCCACGACCTGCCGGTGGTGCTGGTGGTCGGGTTGCGGCTCGGCTGCCTCAACCACGCCCTGCTCACCGCCGAAGCGGTGCGCGCCCGTGGCTTGCGCCTGGCGGGCTGGATCGGTACCACCACCGACCCCGCCATGCTGCGCCCGCAAGACAGCATCGCCGCGCTGCGCCACTGGATGACACACCACCACGGATCGCCGTGCCTGGGCGTCGTCCCCTGGCTGGCCGATCCCTCTCCCGCCGCCGTGGCCGCCCACCTGGACGCCCCCGCCATTCGCCTGGCTCTCTCCGCAGAAGGAACCCCATGAACACCGTCGCCTCCGTCTCCATCGCCGACCTCCGCAAGACCGTGCCGCAGGCCCGTCCCGCCGCCGATGTGGCCGCCGCGAGCTGGACCGTCGCGCAGGTCGAGGCCCTGCTGGCCATGCCATTCAACGACCTGCTGTTTCGGGCGCAGACGGTGCACCGCCAGCATTTCGATGCCAACGAGGTGCAGCTGTCGACGCTGCTGTCGATCAAGACCGGCGGCTGCGCCGAAGACTGCGGCTACTGCCCGCAGTCGGTGCATTTCGATGCCGGCGTCGAAGCCACCAAACTCATGGCGCTCGACGAGGTGATGGACGCCGCCGAGGCCGCCCGCGCGCAGGGCGCCACGCGCTTCTGCATGGGCGCCGCCTGGCGCAACCTGAAAGACCGCGACGTTGACCGCATCTCGGCCATGGTGCGCGGCGTGAAGGGCCTGGGCCTCGAGACCTGCATGACCCTCGGCATGCTCGAAGCCCACCAGGCCCACGCCCTGGCCGATGCCGGCCTGGACTACTACAACCACAACCTCGACACCGCCCCCGAGATCTACGGCAACATCATCAGCACCCGCACCTACCAGGACCGGCTGGACACGCTGGCCCTGGTGCGCGACGCCGGCATGAACGTCTGCTGCGGCGGCATCGTCGGCCTGGGTGAAAACCGCGCCCAGCGCGCCGGCCTCATCGCCCAGCTGGCCAACCTGAACCCCTATCCCGAGTCGGTGCCCATCAACAATCTGGTGCAGGTGGCCGGCACGCCGCTGGAGGGTACGGACGCGCTCGACCCCTTCGAGTTCGTGCGCACCATCGCCGCCGCCCGCATCACCATGCCGACCACCATGGTGCGGCTGTCGGCCGGGCGCGAGCAAATGGACGAAGCCCTGCAGGCGCTGTGTTTCCTGGCCGGCGCCAACTCCATCTTCTACGGCGACCGCCTGCTGACCACCTCCAACCCGCAGGCCGAAAAAGACCGCGCCCTGATGGCGCGCCTGGGCCTGAAGGTGCAGGGCGGCGCCATCCAGCACAGCGCGTGAGCGCATTGCCGGCAGCGCCGGAGATCACGGCGTGGCCCCCGTTCGTCGATGCGGCATTCCTGCAAGACCCCTATCCCGCCTACCGGGCCTTGAACGACGACGGCCCCATTCACTGGAGCGAAGAGTTCTTCGGCGGTGCCTGGGTGCTGGGCCGCCATGCCGACGTGGAAGCCGCCTTGCGGGACCCGCGCCTGTCGGCCCAGCGCACCGGCGGCTGGGTGGGCGGTGCCAGCGATGCGCCGGGCGACATGGGCGGTTTCCAGCGCCTGTTCGCCCGCGCCATGCTGTTCGTCGACGCACCCGACCACACGCGGCTGCGCCAGGTCATGGCCGCCGGCTTAAAGCCGCAGGTGCTGCAGGCGCTGGCGCCGCGCATCGCGCAATGGACCTCCGGGATGCTCGACACCGTCGACGCACGGGCCGGCTTCGACTTCATGCAAACCGTCGCCCGACCTCTGCCGGCCCGGGTGATCGCCGCGCTGATGGGGGTCGGCGCGGGCGAAGAGGCGCGTTTCATCGAGCATTCGCATGCGCTGGCCGAATTCATCGGCGCGGTGAAGCCCGGCCACGCCCAGGCGCGGCGTGCGCAGGTGGCGCTGGCGGGCCTGAGCGCCTGTTTCGAGGCCGCGCTGCAGTCTGGCAAGCCGTCTGGCGACGACATGATCGGCCGGCTGGCCCAGGCCGAGCGCGACGGCCGCATCCACGGCAGCGCCGAGCTGCTGGCGCAATGCGCGATGCTGCTGTTCGCCGGCCACGAGACCACCCGGAACCTGCTGGGCAACGGCCTGCGGGCGCTGGTCGCCCATCCGGCGCAGTGGCAGCGGCTGGTGCAAGAGCCCGGCTTGCTTGCCGTCGCCGTTCGCGAGCTGCTGCGCTACGACAGCCCCGTGCAGTACACCGGCCGGCGTGTCGCCACCGGTTTCATGCTGCACGGACGGCAGCTTCGGCGCGGCGACCTGGTCATCGCCCTGATCGGCGCGGCCAACCGCGACCCGTCCCGCTACGACCGGCCGGATGCGCTGGACGTTGGCCGCAAGCAAGGCCATTCGCTGGCTTTCGGCTACGGCCCGCATGTCTGCATCGGCGCCACGCTGACCTTGCTGGAAGCCGAGACCGTCTTCGGCCAGTTACTGCAGCGCTGGCCGACCCTCGGCCTGCGCGAGACCAAGCCCGAATGGAATAGCAATCCGGTATATCGAGGATTGGCGCGGCTGACGGTCGGCGCTTTTTAAGCGACGGACGGGCAATAATCTGCAATAAATATCCAAACGGTTTGAGGATTTCCCGCATGCAGCTTTCCGAACTGTTGGCCATGCCCGCAGCACTGCCCAGCATCCCCAAGGTGGTGGCCTTGCTGATGAGCGAACTCAACAAGGAAGACCCGGACCTGCGCACCGTCAACCAACTGGTGAACACCGATCCCGGACTGGCGACCAGGGTGCTGCAACTGGCCAACTCGGCCCATTTCCAGCTGTCGGGGCGTATTGCCTCGGTTTCGGAGGCGCTGGCGATCATGGGCCTGAACCATGTCAAGTCGCTGGTGAGTGCGGCGGCGCTCAGCGGTGCGTTCAAGGCGGTTCCGGGCATGGCGATGCCGCAGTTCTGGCGCTACAGCCTCGACGTGGCCAAGATTTCCCGGGCACTCGCCGGCAACGTGCGGGTGAACCAGGGCACCGCCTTCACCGCCGGCCTGATCCATGCCTCCGGCGAGCTGGTGATGCATCTGGGCATGGGCGCGGAGATCCAGGCGCTCGATCGCGCCGTGCCGCCGCTGGACCCGCGCCGGGCGCGCGCCGAGCAGCGCACTTTCGGCTTCGCCTGGGGCGAGGTGGGCGCCGGGCTGTGCCGTTCGTGGTCGTTTCCGCAGCAGATCGTCGACGCCCTGCAATACCAGCACACGCCGTTCGACAACGAGGCCTACGAGCCGCTGGCCGGCATCCTGCACCTGGCCAGCTGGCGCGCCCGCGCCCGCGAGGCCCAGCTGTCCGAGAAAGAGCTGGCGACCAGTTTCCCCGACGTGGTCGGGCTGACGCTGGGGCTGGACATCGACGCGGTGCTGCAGCAGGACCCGATCGACTGGTCCAGTGGCAGCGAAGCCGCCATGTTCGCTTGAAGGTGCGAATAAACCGTCTGCGCGTGAGGATTCCGCGCCTGCTCGACGACGGTTTCTTCACGCCTTCAACAGTCACCTGACCCAACCGAAGAAAGAGACACACCATGGACCTGCAACTCAAGGGCAAACACATCCTCGTCACCGGCGCCAGCAAGGGCATCGGCCTGGCCTGCGCACAGGCTTTCCTGGAGGAGGGTGCCCGCGTCACGTTGGTGGCACGCACAGAAGACACGCTGAAGTCCGCCGCCGCATCGCTGAATGCGGGTGACAGCGTGGCGATCCAGGCCGCCGACCTGGGCGATCCGGACGCCGCCGTCGCGGCGCTGGATGCGGCCGAAGCCGCTTTCGGTCCGGTGGACGTGCTGGTGAACAGCGCCGGCGCCGCCAAGCGCGCCGCGCCCGCCGAGCTGACGCCCGCCAAATGGCACGCCGCCATGGATGCCAAGTACTTCACCTACATCCACATGATCGACCCGGTGGTCAAGCGCATGGCCGAGCGCGGCGCGGGGGCCATCGTCAACGTCATCGGCATGGGCGGCAAGCTGGGCAATCCGGCGCATCTGGCCGGCGGTTCGGCCAACGCCGCACTGATGCTGGCCACCGCCGGCCTGGCCGCGGCCTACGCCCGGCAAGGCGTCCGGGTGAATGCGGTCAACCCCGGCCCGGTACTCACGGAACGCCTGAAGGAAGGCATCGCGGTGGATGCTCGCATGGCCGCCGCAGCCGGCAAGCCGGCGCCCGCCGACCCGGGCGCGCGCATGGCGATGGGCCGGGTGGCCAATCCGGAAGAAATCGCCGCGATGGTGGTGTTTCTGGCGTCGGCCAAGGCCAGCTACGTCAACGGCGCGATCATCCCGATGGATGGCGCCAGCACGCCGACGGTGGTCTGAGCCGGTGCTGCCCGACCCCGCCGTCCTGGCCTCCCTCACGCCCGCCATGCGGGGCATCGTCAGCGGCATGGCGCGACTGCAGCGTTCACCGATGGAACACGGCACGCCGGACGAAGCGCGCGCCCTGTATGCCGGCGGCGCGGAAGTGCTGGAAATCGACCGGCCCGAAATGGCGCGGGTGCACGATTTCCACATTCCCGCGCGCGACGGCACGCCCCTGCCGGCGCGGCTGGTGGCGCCGCACGACGACGTCTCGCTGCCGGCTCTGCTGTACTTTCATGGCGGCGGCTTCACCGTCGGCAGCGTGCAGACGCACGACATCCTGTGCCGGGAACTCGCCCGCCAGGCGGGTTGCGCGGTGATCTCGCTGGACTACCGCCTGGCGCCGCAGCACCGCTTTCCCACCGCGCACGACGATGCCTGGGACGCACTGCAATGGCTGGCCGCGCACGGCGAGGGCATCCACATCGACAAGACACGGCTGGCCGTGGGTGGCGACAGCGCGGGCGGCACGCTGGCCGCTGCCTGTGCGCTGCTGGCGCGCGACGCCGGCCTGCCGCTGGCCCTGCAACTGCTGATCTACCCCGGCTGCAGCGCCCGCCAGGACACGGCCTCGCACCGGCGTTTTGCCAGCGGGCCGATCATCAACGAAGACCTGGTGCAGTGGTTCTTCGGCCAGTACCTGCGCGAGGACACCGACCGCGACGACTGGCGTTTCGCACCACTGCTGGCGCCGGATCTGGATGGCGTGGCGCCCGCATGGTTCGGCTTGGCCGAATGCGATCCGCTGGTCGACGAGGGCGTCGAATACGCCGACCGGCTGCGCGCCTCCGGCGTGCCGGTCGACCTGGAAATCTACCGCGGCGTAACCCACGAATTCGTCAAGATGGGCCGCATCGTCGCGGAGGCGAAACACGCGCACCGCGCCGCCGCAGCCGCCTTGCGCCAGGCGCTGGGCACCGAATGACGGCCGTGTTGCAGCTGGGCTCCTGGGATGAGTTGAAGCACCTGGCCTTGCCCTTGCGCATGGCGGTGTTCGTGGATGAGCAGAAGGTGCCCGCCGAGATGGAGCTGGACGAGCACGATCCGGTGTGCGTGCACGCGGTTCTGCTGGACGACGACGGCACCGCCATCGCGACCGGGCGCCTGCTGCCGGTGGGCGAGCACGACGCGATGTGCCACATCGGCCGCATGGCGGTGCGCCGGGACCGGCGCAATGTCGGCCTGGGGGGGCGGGTGCTGGATGCCCTGGTGCAAGCCTCGCGCCGGCGCGGAGATGCCGGTGTGCGCCTGCATGCGCAGTGCAGCGCCCAAGGGTTTTACGCCGGCCGCGGTTTCGTCGCCCAGGGCGACCGCTTCGACGAAGCCGGCATCGAGCATGTCGGGATGGTGCTGGTGTTTCGCGATTGAAGCGGCGGCGTCGGTGACCGCTTCGGTTTTGCTGCCGCTGAAAGCGCTAACAATTTGCGGCTGAACAGGCTGAGCTTCGGAAGTCATTGCCGTGGGGCGCACCGGCGCTGCACAGCATCGGTGTTTGATCTTCGGACACCGAAACCCATGACCACCAGCATCAGCCAAACCCGCCTGCACATCAGCCCGGGAGTCATCCAGCGCGGCACGCTTTTGACCACCCGTTTTCAGGATGCCAACGCCCTGCAGCGCACGCCGCCGCCGAAGCCGGCACGCGCTCTGGCCGGCGCCGGTGGCGACTCCGATGCCAAGGCCAAACCGATCGGGCGCTCGGTGCACTTCGCCGAACTGGCCGAGATCCGTCGGTACTCGGTGTCGCCGCAGTCCTCGGAGTTTTCCGAATCCTCGGAGTCATCCGAATCCTCCGGCTGTTCGGACCCGGCGGACAGTCCCGTCTCGCCCGCATCGTCGGAAGCTGATTCGGCGGGCTGGTCGGGTTCGACCGAGTCGTCGGTAAGCGACGATTTTTCGCCGCCCCGCACGCCCGACTTTTCTTGCCCGTCCCCGGTGCGATCCGTGCCGCCGGTGCAGCGACCGGAACCCGTGCGATGGTCACGGCCTGCCCAAGCTGTCGAAACTGCAGAACCCGTCGAACTGGCACCGCTCCGGCATGGCATTCCAGCGGACGATTTCCAGCCGCATGTCTGGGAAGGTTTGTCCGCCGTGCTGCAGTTCGGCTACTTTCCCTACGACGGCGTCGCGCCGGCCGCCTCGCCGCAGACATCCCTGAACGCCGGTCCCGCGCTGCAGGCCCTGCCTGCCATGGCCGATGGTTTTCGTAGCTATCTCCGCGAGCGCGTGGCGCGGACCCGGCAGATGGGCTGGCACGACGAAGCCAGGCGGCTGGAACGCATCGCAGAAGAGCGCTTCGTCCTGCGCGATGGCCGCATGCTGTTCTCCAACGGCATCAAGCTCGCGTTTCACGAGATGCCGCAGCGTCCCGGCCACCAGCCGCTGGTGGCGGTCAATCTGGCCGGCATGTCGGCTACCCGGGTGGATGCCCCCGGAACCCGCGCCCGCTACTTCGGAGCTATCCCGTCCCCGTTGCGGCAGCTACGCCATGTCGTGCAAAGCGTGGTGAGCCATCGCCCGCCGTCCGAAACCCAACTGGTCGAACTGATCGGCGACTACCTGCGCAGCCGGCCGGAAAGCTTTTTTGCGTACGGCCACTCGATGGGGGGATCACTGAGCCGTCGCCTGTCGGACCACATGCTCGCCACCGAAGCACGTTACCCGGCACTGCCACCCAAAGCGGTGCCGTTCATGGCTTTTCGACCGTGCGTCGCGCAAATCGCGTCGCAGCCGGTGTCGCCGGTGTCGCCGCAGTCGCCGGGGGCCGACCCGGCACGCGGCAGCCGGGTGCCGTCGCCACGCGACGTGTTGGGCCGCTTGCAGGACAGTGCCGTTTTCAGGCGGATAGCGCGGGGCAATGTCGAATCATCCATCGGCCGCAACATCGGTGTATCGAGCAAATTGTCCGCATCGCCGCTGCAACATCACAACGATGGGTACCGCCTGCTCGCCCAATACCTGCCCCGCAAGCCCGACGACCTGCGGGCGATGCTCCAGCAGATGCGGCAGGTGTATTCCCATGGCACCCGTGCGCTGCAACAGTGCGCCGGGGCAATCCTGCCGACGCCGGTGCTATCGGATGCAGGGCCGCATGAGCCTCGGTATGTCAGCACCGCCCACATCGAACTTCGCCCCAGGCGCTGAGCCGGGTGTGTAAAACCCCGGCGCGTCACCCGCAAGGGTGATGCGGCGCAGGGCGGGCTTGATTCAAGATTCCTCGGCGCTGACAGCAGTGCTGATAAGCGCCATCCGCAACGAAGCTTCTTTCATTGACATGGAGTTCCGCATGAAGACAGTCCTGACAGCCGGCCTTTGCCTGGCGGCCTTCACGAGCCTCGCTGCGCATGCCGCGGACGAGGCACCCGCCGGCCGCACCTACCTCAGCGCCGACGAGGTGCGCAAGGAGTTCGTCGACCATGTCGCCATCCACCAGCGCATGACGGACATGGCCAAGGGGCAGTGGGATATCCGCGGCAACGGCACCGTGTATGGCGCCAATCTCACCAGCAACGGCCGCGATACCGGCAACTGGACCATCGAGCCCGATGGCGGTCTTTGCATGAAATGGCGCGGCAACACCGTCAACGGTTGCTACTACACCTTCCGCGACGGTGACCACTGGGCGCGCACCCAGACACCGGCGGCGGATGCGCCGGTGTACTACGTGCTGCTGGACGTCAAGTGAGCCGGCGGCGAGGGGGTGCCGCTCAGATGTCGTCGAGCAGCGGATAGGGCAGGGCGCGCAACGACAGCGCCGGGCCTTCGGCGCCGACGGCGGTGAGGCTGCCGTTTTCCGCGGCGGCGATCTGCATCGACACGATGGCGTCGAAACCGCCCTGCGGCGCAGCCGCGCACTGCACCACCGTGCCGCAGGGTTGCTCGGCGTCGCCGCTGTGGAAAACATCGGCACCGACGGCGAGTTCTTCATCCGAATGCACCAGGAACGCCCGGCGTTTCAGCGTGCCCCGGAACTGGCTGCGCGCAACCACTTCCTGGCCCGGATAGCAGCCTTTCTTGAAGTTGACGCCACCGACGGACTCGTAGTTGAGCATCTGCGGCACGAACGCCTCGACCAGCGGAGCGGTCAGCGTGGCGACACCGCTGGCCACCTCGCCCCACGACCACAACGCCACCGTCAGGGGCGGGCCGGCGGGCGCGGGTTCGCCGGCAGGTGCCAGCCATAGCGCACGCGCCTGGCCGGCTGCCGGCGGCAGGCCGACCGTCTGTGCGTTGCCGACGTCCTGACGCGACCAGGCGGGCATTTCCCGCCCAGCCAACTGCGCCACCGTGGCGCCGGCTACGCCGTAGACGGCGATCTCGTCGCTGGCGTCGGTCAGCTTGGCTTTGGCGCGCAGCACGAACATCGAAAGCCGCTTGCGTACCGTCTCCAGGATGTCGCGGCTGCAGACCAGCAACACCTCGCCCGGCACCCTGACCAGGCCGACGAAGCTCGCCTGCATGCGGCCTTTCGCGGACAGGAATGCGGCCAGGCGGGCCTGGTCGGGCTTGAGCAGGGCGAAGTCGTTGGTCAACTGCCCTTGCAGGAAAGAAACCGCTTCGTCGCCCGCGACCCGGATCACGCCGAGGTGCGGCGCCGGCGCGACGCCTTCGAGTGCGCTGTTGCTGGGGAGGGGGGGGAAGGAGGTGGCCTGGGTGTCGCTCATGCGCTGAATTATCATCGTCGGCTGATGTCTGTACGGATCCTGGGGCTGTGAAAACGTTGCGCCGAATATTCCTGTTGGCCGCGTTGGCGGCACTCTGCGCGGGAGCCGCCGCCCTGTGGTGGGTGAACCGCGCCATGGCCTTGCCTGCGCCCACCGTCGATCTCTCCATCGAGCCCGGGCGTACGCCGCGCGGCGTCGCCGAGGATGTCGCGGCGACCGGCGCGTCGGTCGACACCCGGCTGCTCTACTGGTGGTTCCGCCTTTCGGGGCAAGACCGGCTGATCCGTGCCGGCAGCTACGAGCTGGAAACCGGCGTCACGCCCAAGACCTTGCTCGCCAAGCTGGTGCGCGGTGACGAGGCCATGCGTTTCGTCGTGCTGGTCGAGGGCTGGAACTGGCGTCAGGTCAGGGCCGCGCTGGCCAAGGCCGAACAGCTCAAACCAGACACCGCCGGCCTGGACGACGCGGCGGTCATGGCGCTGGTCGGCCGCCCCGGCGTGGCGCCGGAGGGCCGTTTTTTCCCCGACACGTATACCTATTCCAAGGGCTCCAGCGACGCCGCCGTGCTCAAGCGCGCACTGCGCGCCATGGACAGCCACCTCGACGCGGCCTGGACCCAGCGCCGGCCCGACACCCCCCTCAAGACGCCGCAAGACCTGCTGACCTTGGCCAGCATCGTCGAAAAGGAAACCGGCCGCGCCGACGACCGTGCGCGGATTGCCGGCGTATTCACCAATCGCCTGAAGATCGGCATGCCGCTGCAGACCGATCCAACCGTGATCTACGGGATGGGCGCCGCCTTCGACGGCAACCTGCGCAAACGCGACTTGCTGGCCGACACCCCGTGGAACACCTACACCCGTGGCGGCCTGCCACCCACGCCCATCGCCATGCCCGGCCGCGCCGCGCTGCTGGCCGCCGTCCGGCCAGAGGCCACCAACGCGCTGTATTTCGTCTCGCGCGGCGACGGCACCAGCCATTTCAGTGCCAGCCTCGACGAACACAACCGCGCAGTCAATCAGTACCAGCGGCGCGGCATCCAAACCAACGGCCCGGGCGCCACACTGCAGACACCATGACCGCCAGCGGCCTTTTCATCAGCTTCGAGGGCATCGACGGTGCCGGCAAAAGCACCCATATCGATCACCTGGCGCAGGCCTTCCGCGCGCTGGGCCGCATCGTCTGCCTGACGCGCGAGCCGGGCGGCACCGCGCTGGCGGAGGCACTGCGGGAGCTGGTCCTTCATCGGTCGATGGACCCGCTCACCGAAGCCCTGCTGATCTTCGCCGGCCGACGCGACCATCTCCAGCAGGTCATCGAGCCGGCGCTGGCGCGCGGCGAAGTGGTCTTGTGCGACCGGTTTACCGATGCCAGCTTTGCCTACCAGGGCGCGGGCCGCGGCTTCGATCTGCAGGTGCTGGGCACGCTCGAGTCGTGGGTCCAGCGCACCGGCGACGCGACGCTGCGTGAACCCGATCTGACCGTGTGGTTCGACCTGCCACCGGCCGTCGCCGCCGCGCGACTGGCCGGCGCCCGCGTACCCGACCGTTTCGAGTCGCAACCCGAAGCCTTCTTTACCCGCGTCGCCGGTGGCTATGCCGCCCGGGCCGCTGCCGCACCGCGGCGTTTCGCGCGGGTCGACGCCGGCGGAGATCGAGAAAACGTGGCTCGCCAGGTGAGCGCGATATTCGCCGCCCGGGGCTGGTTGCCGCCGGGCGCAGCCGGGGAGGGCGCGACATGAGCGCCGCGACCGCCGCAGTTTCTCCGCTCGCGCCATGGATCGCCCGCCAGCTGCACGAGTTGCTCGGCCAGCGCGGCCACGCACGGCTGCTCCAGGGGCCGTCCGGCCTGGGCCAATACCCGCTAGGCCTGGCGCTCGCCAGCGCCTGGTTGTGCGATACCCCCGCCGCCGACGGCACCGCTTGCGGACGTTGCGCCAGCTGTCACGCCATCGAGGTTCGCACCCACGCCGACCTGCGCGTGTTGATGCCCGAGGTGCAGATGCTGGCCCTGGGCTGGCCCTTGCCCGAAAAAGTGCAGGCCGAGCTGGACGACAAGAAGCGCAAGCCGAGCAAGGAGATCCGGGTCGACGCAATGCGCGACGCGGTCGAGTTCGCGCAGCGCACCGATGCCCGGGGGCGCGGCAAGGTGGTTCTGGTGTACCCGGCGGAACAGATGAATTCGGTCACCGCCAACGCCCTGCTGAAAACACTGGAGGAACCCGTCGGCGACGTGCGCTTCGTGCTCGCCAGCGAGGCTGCGCATCAGCTGCTGCCGACCATTCGCAGCCGCTGCCAGGCCTACGCCATGGCCTGGCCGGAGGCCCGCGAAGCCGTGGCCTGGCTGGCGGGGCAGGGCGTGCCGGCAACCGACGCCGAAGCGCTGTTGCGCGCGGCCGGCGGTCGGCCTCAAGACGCGCTGGACGCTGCCCGGTCCGGCCGCGATCCCGGCAAATGGGCGCAGCTGCCCCGCGCCATCGCCCGGGGCGATGTCTCCGCGCTGGCCGATCGCTCGCCCGCCGATGCCATCGACGCACTGCAGAAGCTCTGCCACGACCTGTTCGCCAGCCGTGCCGGTGCCGCGCCGCGCTACTTCGCCGCCGACGACCTGCCGCCTGCGCCTGGCTGGATGGCCCTGACCCGCTGGTCGAAGGCGCTCGCCGCGTCGGCCCGCACGGCGGAACATCCGTTCAATGCCGGGCTGATGCTCGAAGCGCTTGTGAGCGCCGCGCAAAACGCCCTAAACTCCGCCGGCAGCAAACGTCCAACATGAGTACACCGCCCTCCAGCCACCGCCCGAGCGTCGTCCAGCTCGCCATCAAGGAAAAGGCGGCCCTGTACGCGGCGTACATCCCGCTGTTCACCGAGGGCGGCATGTTCATTCCGACCACCCGCGAATACCGCCTCGGCGACGACATCTACGTACTGCTGAGCCTGCCGGAAAACCCGGTTCGCTACCCCATCGCCGGCAAGGTGGCGTGGGTCACGCCGCCACGTGCGGCGGGCAATCGCAGCCAGGGTGTGGGCATCCAGTTTCCCGCGGACGAAAAATCGCGCGAGCTCAAGGTTCGCATCGAGCAGATGCTCGGTTCGCACCTGGGCTCCGACCGCGCCACGCAGACGATCTGATACCTGCGCCGTCCCATCCCCGCCGGATACTGGCCGCCTGGTGCGCCGCTGTCCGGCTTTTTCATTTTCGATCGATTTTTACCCGCCCCCGATGTTCACCGACTCGCACTGCCACCTGAGCATGCCCGAGCTTGCCGCCGAGCTGCCCGCCATCCGCGACGCCATGGCCCAGGCCCGCGTCGATCGCGCCTTGTGCATCTGCACCAAACTGGAGGAGTTCGAGGCGGTGCAGGCTTTGGCTGCCGGCTACGACAACTTCTGGGCCACGGTGGGTGTCCACCCCGACACCGAAGGCTTGCAGGAACCCAGCCTCCATGACCTGCTGCAGCGGGCCGCTCGGCCAAAGGTGATCGCCATCGGCGAAACCGGCCTGGACTACTACGGCATGGAAGACCGCAAGGGTGGCCGCAGCATCGCCGACCTGGAATGGCAGCGCGACCGCTTCCGCACCCACATCCGCGCCGCCCGCAGCTGCGACAAGCCCCTTGTGATCCACACCCGCAGCGCCTCGGACGACACCATCGCCATCCTGCGGGAGGAGGGCGAGACGGGGGGGCAGGGCGCAGCCGGCGGGGTGTTCCATTGCTTTACCGAAACCATGGACGTGGCGCGCGCCGCGCTCGACCTGGGTTTCTACATTTCCTTTTCCGGCATCCTGACCTTCAAGAAGGCCCAGGACATCCGGGACGTCGCCGCCTACGTGCCGCTGGAGCGCTGCCTGATCGAGACCGACAGCCCCTACCTGGCGCCGGTGCCGTATCGCGGCAAAACCAACAATCCCTCGTACGTCCCCTACGTGGCAAAGCAGCTGGCCGAGATCAAGGGTGTGTCCGTCGAGGGCATCGCCGAGGCCACCAGCCGCAACTTCGACCGACTGTTCCTCAAGCAAGCCAAGGAAGCCGCATGAACCTCCTGCGCCGCAAGGCTTTTTACGGCGCGGTGCTGACCGCCGCGCTGGTCGCCACCGGCTGCGCCACCGCCAGCCCGACGGACGATTTCTTCACCGCCGTCAAACGCGACAACGCCGGCGCCATCAGCCGTCTGCTGCAGGCCGGTTTCAACCCGAACGTGAAGGATGCCAAGGGCGAAGGCGGACTGATCATCGCCATCCGCGAGCCGTCCCCGCGGTCGCTGAAAGTGCTGCTGGAGTCGCCGGCGACCAAGGCCGAGGTGCGCAACGCCAACGACGAAAGTCCGCTCATGATGGCTGCCATCAAGGGCCAGCCCGACGTGGTCAGGCAACTCATCGCCAAGGATGCCGACGTCAACAAGACCGGCTGGACGCCACTGCATTACGCGGTCAGTGCGGGCGGGCCGGACCAGTTGACGATCGTTCGGATGCTGCTGGACGCCAGCGCGTACATCGATGCCGAATCGCCCAACAAGACGACGCCGCTGATGATGGCCGCACGATACGGCAGCGAACCGGCGGTGAAGCTGCTGTTCGACGAAGGAGCCGACCCGACCCTGCGCAACGAACAAGGCCTGACCGCCGCCGATTTCGCCCGCAAGGCCGAACGCGAGGATCTGGCGGCGCAGCTCGACCAGGCGGCGGCGCGGTATCGCAAGCCGGTGAACCCGGGCAATGCGCCAAAGAAGAGCTGGTAACCGGTATCCATGGCCGGTATCCGAGGCGGATACCGGCTAGCGGTCGGATTTAGCGGCGCCCGGGCTTTTCAGCAACACCATGCGATCGGCTTGCCGCCGCTGCTTAGACAAACGGCCGCACCGATGCAGGTTTGCGTCGCCTTTACTTTATACGATGTATATTATGTATAGTCACGGTGCTGAAAGTCCTGGCCCTTGAGGCCATGCGCTCCTTCCTCCCGCTTCCGGCGTCAATGCACGAAGGTGCTCATGGCTTTCAGCAAGCGCTCGATTTCCTCGCGCATTTCCTGCGAGTTGTCGGCTGACGCATGCGCAAGTTCTGCGTTTTCCTGGGTCATGGCTTCGATCTCGGCTACGGTGTCGTTGACGTGATCGATACCGATCTGCTGTTCGGCGGTGGCGGTGTTCACCTGGTCCATGAGCGCAGCCGCCTTGGCCACCGAGGTGACGATCCGGGACATGGCATCGCCCGCGCCAGCCACCAGTTCCGAGCCGGTGCGCACTTCGGTGCTCGAGTTTTCGATCAGCGCCTTGATCTCCCGTGCCGCCTGCGCACTGCGTTGCGACAGGTTGCGCACCTCGGCCGCCACCACCGCGAAGCCCCTGCCCTGTTCACCCGCGCGCGCCGCCTCGACTGCCGCATTGAGCGCCAGGATGTTGGTCTGGAAAGCGATGCTGTCGATCATTCCGACGATATCGCCGATGCGTCTGGCGCTCTGGCTGATGGCGTCCATGGTCGCCACCATCGAGGCCATCACCTCGCCGCCACGGGTGGCGTCTCGCGTGGCTTCGGCGGCGACCTCGTTCGCAGCATGCGCGGCGTCGCGTGACATGCGGGACGTGGAAGCGATTTCCTCCAGGCTCGCCGCCGCTTCCTCCAGCCTTGCGGTCACCCTGGCGGTGCGTTCGCGCAGCCGTTCGCTACCGCTGGCGACACCGTCGGCGGTGCTTTCCATCGCCGTCGTCACCTGCCGGACTTCGCCCACGGCGCGGTCGATGCGGCCGACGGTTTCGGCCAGGGCCAGCGGCTTGGGCATGCGCACCCGGATGTCCTTCAGGTTCAGTTCGATCCCCGTGCCCGGGTTCATGGCCACCACCAGCCGGGTCAGCTCCTGCCCCGCCCGCACCATGCGTTGCATGCGACGGCACAGCACCACCTCGATACCGGTCTGCACGACGACATACAACGCGTGCAGCAGGACACGCTCGACATCCGGTTTCGGCGTGCAGAAAACGCCAAAGCCTGCGGCCTGCAGCCGATCGAACAGCAGGTGGTGTACGGCGAACAGCGCCGCGGCGAAGGTCACGACCCGCCAATCGCGATAGACCATCAGCAAGGCCAGTGTCACGAACACGCCGAAATGCAGCTCGATCCCGCCGGCCGCCAGCTGGATGTGGACCGCGACGAGCCCGACCTGCACCGCGGCGATCGCCATGCGCGATGCCAGGGTGCCGCCGAACAAGCCGTACGCTGCCCAGGCGAGCAACGCCAACAGGCTCGACAGCGTCACTGCAGCGCCGGGAGCCGGCTGTCGCAGCGCCAGCACGATGGCGCCCGCCAGGCTGACACCGACCGCAAAAAGCATCACGCGGTCTGCCTCGCGCAGGGATTGGTGTTCGTCCTGGCCTGCCAGGGTGGCGCGCTGAGACGCCGACGTTCGACCGGTCAATGAAAGTGTCTGGATGGAATGGGCGAAAAGCATGGAGTCCCCATGACCGAGATGATCGAACAGGCCCTCGCGCTCCTGCGCATCGCGGCGAAACGAGCCGATTCGCGATGAAGGCCTATGTCCTCCCCGGGTCTGCCGGCGGATCGGGCGCAGTGCCGGCGCCTGCAGCGCCCGCATGCCTGAACCGCCTGCCGCCTGCCGTAAGGCGAGACCTGGAGAATCTCCCCGAGTTATCGGCACGCCTCGCGGAAAGTTAAAAAATATCTTGGTGGGTCAGCCTGCGATGCAGGCGGCCAGCTTGACCGCCGTTTTAGCGTTCGCTCCCTTGCCGGTGATCGCCAGGGCAGGCGGGTGGGCCAGCATCCGCACGAAGACCGACCGCACCTCTTCTGCGGTCACCGCCTCGATCATCGCCAGCACATCGCCCATCGGGGTCACGGTGTCGCTGGCAAACAGCTCCTCGACGGCATGTTCCATGGTGGCGTACGTCCGCTCTCCGGCGCGTACCCGGGACACGGTGAGCTGGTTTTTCGCCCGCTCCAGCTGTACCGGGTCGATGCCGGCCGCCTGTTCGCGCAGCAGTCGTCCGGTCGCGGCCAGGAGTGCATCGAGCTTGTCCGGCGTGGTCACTGCATGCACGACGAAGTTGGCCCAGACGTCTCCGCTGTCGACCGTCGCGTAGGTGGTGTAGGCCAGGCCCAGCTGTTCACGCACCGTGTCGACCAGCGGCGAAGACATGCCTTCGCCAAACACGTACGCCGCCAGCGAAGACGCGGTGCGCCAGCGCTGCCGTGCCTCCCCCGCCTGTCGCGACAAGGGCTCCAGCGGATAGGCCATGTTGACGAACACCTGCGAGACCTGGGTAAAGCGCCGCGCCAGCGCGTGGCCGACATACGGGGCGGGTTCGGGCTGCGGCGATGCCGGCATGCCGGTCGACGGAGGCATTCCGGCAAACAGTTCGCCGGCCAGGGCCAGCCATGCGTCGACGTCGAAATTGCCGGCCGCCGCCACGACGGTCTTGTCCGCGACGTAGTGGCGCTGCACGTGGCCGATCAGGTCCTGACGGCTGAAGCCCTCGATGTTGGCGACGGTGCCGATCACCGGCATGCCCATGGGGTCGTCGCCCCAGATGGCGCGGTCCAGCAGCTCGCAGGAGCTGTCCTCCGGGTCTTCTTCGTACTCGATCGCTTCCTGGCGGATCACGTCCAGTTCGCGCTGCAGTTCGTTCTCGGGGAAGGTGCTGTTCAGGACGATGTCTGCCGTCATGCGCAGCAGTTGCTGCGTATGCCTGCCCAGGCCGGTCATGAAATATCCGGTGGTGTCCTTTCCGGTGAAGGCATTGACCTCCGCCCCCAGGCGCTCCGCGTCCAGGTTGATCGCCTGCACCGTGCGGCTGGCGGTGCCCTTGAAGGCCATGTGCTCCAGGACATGGCTGATGCCGTTGGTGGCCGATGTCTCGTCGCGGGAGCCGACGCGCAGGAACACGCCGACACTGGCGCTCTGCACCTGCGGCATGGGCAGGGCCAGCAGCCGCACGCCATTGTCGAGGGTGTGCAGGATGGCGCCGCTGCGCGCGATCCCGGCGAGCGGCTGATTCGTTTGGGTCATGCGGCATTGTCGCCGCGACCTGTGGCAGCGACCGGCCGGAATTCACACCTCCTCCATGCGGGAAGCCGCGGGTCGGCGGTATTCGCGCAGCCAGCCGGCGCGATGATAAAAGGCGGTGCATGAACATCCGCCCTCGCCTTTCATGACCGCTCCCCGCAAACGCCCCGCCACCCTTCGCGACGTGGCGCAGGTCGCCGGCGTCTCGACCGCCACGGTTTCCAAGTTCGTCAACGGCATCCAGCGTTTCACCGCGGAAGTCGAGGCGCGCATCTCCCAGGCGGTAGGCGAGCTCGGCTATTCGCTCAACCCGATGGCCCGCGGGATGATCACCGGGCAGACCGGCAATGTCGGCATCGTCATCCTGGATATCCGCAACCCGCACTTCACCAGCATGGTCAAGGGCGCGTCGCGCGCAGCCGCGGCCGCCGGCCTCAACCTGATCATCGCGGATGCCGCCGAAAGCACCCTGCCCGAGCTCGGCGTGCTGCAGTCGCTGACGCGGCGGGTCGACGGCCTGATCGTCAGCGCCCGCCTGCCCCAGCCGGTCATCGCGGCCCTGCTCGACAGCGGCACGCCGGTGGTGTTCTACGGCCTGCCGGCCAGCTATCCCGGCAGCCACGTCGTCGGTTGCGACAGCTTCACCGCGGGGCTGATGCTCGGCCGCCACCTGCGCGAGCTGGGCCACCGCCGCATCTGCTACCTGGGTTTCTCGGGCGCGCGCTGGAGCCACGAACGGGCGCAAGGGCTGCAGAAAGCCTTCGAAGGCGTGAAGGACGGGCGCGTGCGGGTAGTGGACGCCGCCGGGCCCTCGACCGAAGACGCCGAACGCCTCGCCTCCAGCGTGCTGCTGTCGCAGGAGATGGACGACGCCATCGTGGGCTACAACGATCTGATGGCCCTGGGCGTGCTGCTGGAGGCCCGGGCGCTGGGCATTCGTGTGCCGGAGCAGTTGTCGGTGGCCGGCTTCGACAACATCGCCTACGGCCGGTTGTCCAGCCCGGCGCTGACCAGCGTGGACATGATGGGTGAAGACACCGGCGACCTGGCCATGCGCAGGCTGGTCTCGGTGATCCGGGGTGAGACGGTGGCGACCGACGGCGACGTCTTGCCGAGCCGCATCGTGGTGCGCGAATCGACCGCTGCACGGCGCTCCAGGGTAAACGATTAGCTTCCGAGGATTGACGCTGACGCTGCCCAGGGAGAGCATATCGACCTGTTGCGCAGCCCGCGTAATTCAAATTAGTTAAACGTTTACCTCCATGCCTGTCATCCCTATTTCCGACGCTTCAGCGGTGCCCCGGCTGCGACGGCTGCTCCTGACCGGAGCGGCCGGAGGCCTGGGTCGGGTGTTGCGAGAGCGGCTCGCGCCGCCGGCCGCCTTTGCTGAAATCCTTCGCGTCTCGGATATCGCCGCCTTGGGCGAGCCCACCGGTCCTCACGAAGAGGTCGTGTCCTGCGATCTGGCCGACAAGCAGGCCGTGCATGCCCTGGTGGAAGGCTGCGACGCCATCGTGCATCTCGGCGGTGTCTCGGTGGAGCGGCCGTTCGAGGAAATTCTCGAGGCCAACATCAAGGGGGTCTTTCATCTCTACGAGGCGGCCCGCCGCCACGGCGTACGGCGCGTGGTGTTCGCCAGCTCGAACCACGTCATCGGTTTCTATCGGCAGGACGAAACGCTGGACGCCGGCGTGCTGCGCCGGCCGGACGGCTACTACGGCTTGTCCAAATCTTTCGGCGAGGACATGGCGCAGTTCTACTTCGATCGCCACGGCATCGAGACGGTCAGCATCCGCATCGGCTCGTCTTTCCCCGAGCCGATCAACCGCCGGATGATGAGCACCTGGCTCAGCTACGACGACCTGACCCGCCTGATCGAGCAGTCGCTGTTCACGCCGGACGTGGGCCATACCGTGGTGTACGGCGCGTCCGCCAACCGCGACGTCTGGTGGGACAACCACGCCGCGACCCGCCTCGGCTGGACGCCACGCGACACGTCGGAAGTCTTCCGCGAAAAGGTCGAGGCCCAGCCGCCGGTGGCGCCCACCGACCCGAACGCCATCTACCAGGGCGGTGCCTTCACGGCACAGGGCCCGTTCGGAGACTGACGGTGAAACATGCCGCCGAACTGATCCTCGACGTCCGCAACGGCACCGGCGAAAGCCCGGTCTGGCACCCGGGCGAGCAGGCGCTTTACTGGGTCGACATTCCGGGTCGGGCGGTGCACCGCTGGTCGCCCGTGCACGGCCACCGCCACTGGGCCACCGACGAGATGCCCGCCTGCATCGCCATGACGATGACGCCCGGCCGCTGGATCGCCGGCATGGAGAGCGGCCTGTTCGCGCTGCAGCTGGGCGACGGTCCGACAGCCGTCGCCAGCCGCCTGGCGACGGTCGAACATGCCGCGCCGGGCATGCGTTTCAACGACGGACGCTGCGACCGCCAGGGCCGTTTCTGGGCCGGCACCATGGTGATGGACATGGCCGCCGCCACTCCGGCCGGCGCGCTGTACCGCTTGGCGTCCGGGGATGCCGGTGCCGCCCTTCAACTCGACGATTTCATCGTGCCGAACGGCCTGGCCTTCAGCCCGGACGGCCGGACGATGTACCTGTCCGACTCGCACCCGCAGGTGCAGTCGGTCTGGGCCTTCGACTACGACACCGAGAGCGGCACGCCGAGCAATCGCCGCCTGTTCGTCGACATGCACGACCTGCCGGGACGCCCAGACGGCGCGGCCGTGGACGTTGACGGCTGCTATTGGATCTGCGGCAACGACGCCGGGCTGGTGCACCGTTTCACGCCAGGAGGCCGGCTCGACCGTTCGCTGGCGGTGCCGGTCAAAAAGCCAGCCATGTGCGCCTTCGGCGGCGCCGGCCTGGACACGCTTTTCGTCACCTCCATCCGGCCGGGCGGCGATCTTTCGGATCAGCCGCTGGCGGGTGGGGTCTTCGCACTGAACGCCGGCGCCCAGGGCCTCGCCGAGCCGGCTTTCGGCGGCTGACGACGCCCTGGTCCCTCCTCCCATTTCCGCGCAACCTTCGACCAACACAATCAAAGAGACAAGCCATGAAACTGCGTTCCACCCTCCTCGCCATCGCCGCGGCCGCCGCCGCCATGGCCGCATCGTCCGGCGCCCAGGCCACCGAATTCCGCTCGGCCGACATTCATCCCGACGGCTACCCCACGGTGGAGGCGGTCAAGTTCATGGGCGAGCGCCTGAAAGCGCTTTCCGGTGGCAAGAACACGGTTCGGGTCTACAACAACAGCGCGCTCGGCGGGGAGAAGGACACCATCGAGCAAACCAAGATCGGCGCACTTTCGATGGTGCGGGTGAACGTCGGCGCGATGAACAACATCTGCCCCGAGACCCTGGTGCCGACCATGCCCTTCCTGTTCCGCTCGGTGGACCACCTGCACAAGGTGCTCGACGGCCCGGTCGGCGAGGAAATCCTGAAGGCCTGCGAAAAGCAGGGCTTCGTCGGCCTGGCCTTCTACGACAGCGGCTCGCGTTCGGTCTTTACCGCCAAGAGGCCGGTGCGCAGCCTGGCCGACATGAAGGGCCTGAAGGTCCGGGTGCAGCAGTCGGACCTGTGGGTGAGCACCATGGAGGCGATGGGCGCCAACGCCACGCCGATGCCGCAGGGCGAGGTCTACACCGGCCTGAAGACCAGCCTGATCGACGCCGCCGAAAACAACTACCCCACCTACGAAAGCTCGCGCGCCTTCGAGGTGGCCAAGTTCTACACCCGCACCGAACACTCGATGGCGCCGGAAATCCTGCTGTTCTCCAAGCGCGCCTGGGATCGCCTGTCGCCTGAGGAGCAGGGCCAGGTGCGCCAGGCGGCCAAGGAATCGGTTCCCTACATGCGCAAGCTGTGGGCCGAACGCGAGATCAAGTCGCTGGAAGTCGCCAAAGCCGGCGGCGCCGAGTTCATCGACATCGACAAGAAGCCTTTCCAGGCCGCGATGAAGCCGGTGTACGACAAGTTCATCACCGACGCCAAGCTCAAGGACCTGGTCAAGCGCGCCCAGGAAACCCAGTAAGTCCGTCGCCCGATCCCACCCGGCAATCACTTCATACCTGAACCATGTACACCCGTCTCTGCCGCACCCTGGCACGCGTCTGCATGTGGCTGGGCGTCTTCGGGCTGGTGGCGCTGATCTGCGCCGTCAGCTGGCAGGTGTTCGGCCGCTACGTGCTCAACAGCACCCCCACCTGGGCCGAAAGCCTGGCCCTGCTGCTGGTGCTCTACGTGACCATGTTCGGCGTCGCCGTCGGTGTGCGCGACGCGGGGCACATCGGTCTTGAATCCTTCCTGGTGCTGGCCCCCGACTGGCTGCGCACCCGCATGGAATACCTGATCCACGCGCTGATCCTCGTCTTCGGCATCGCCATGGCCTGGAAATGCGCCTCGCTGGCCCACTCGGTCTGGGACTACCGGCTGCCCACGCTGGCCCTGTCGGAGGGCTGGAAATACGTGCCGGCCACCATTGCCGGCGTGCTGATCACGATGTTCTCGATCGAACACATCATCGCCCTCGCGCAAGGCCGCGTGGTGGTTCCCAGTTTCGATACCCCGCAGCCAGACACCAAGCCATGACCGTCCCTCTCCTCATCCTGAGCGTGTCGTTCACGCTGTTCCTGCTGCTGGGCGTGCCGGTCGCGTTTTCGATCGGCCTGTCGGCCCTGGCCACCCTGCTGTATGAGGGCCTGCCGCTGGAGGTGGGCTTCCAGCAGATGACCTCCGGCATGGGCGTCTTCTCGTTCCTGGCGATTCCCTTCTTCATCTTCGCCGGCGAACTGATGCTGTACGGCGGCATCGCCGACCGCATCGTGAATTTCGCCCGCAACCTGGTCGGCCATGTGCGTGGCGGCCTGGGCATGTCGAACGTGGTGGCCTGCACCCTGTTCGGCGGCGTCTCCGGCTCGCCGGTGGCCGACGTGTCGGCCATGGGCGCGGTGATGATCCCGATGATGAAGAAGGAGGGCTATCACGCCGACTACGCGGTCAATGTGACGACCCATGCCGCCCTGGTGGGCGCGCTGATGCCGACCAGCCACAACCTCATCATCTATTCGCTGGCCGCCGGCGGAAAGGTGTCGATCGCGGCGCTGATCCTGGCGGCGCTGGTGCCGGCCCTGGTGCTCACGCTGAGCAACCTGGCCGCGGCCTATTTCGTGGCGGTGCATCGCGGGTATCCGGCCGGCAGCTTTCCCGGTTGGCACATCGTGGCGCGTTCGTTCGCAGCCGCCCTGCCCGGCCTCTTCATCGTCGTGCTGATCCTGGGAGGCATCCTGTCGGGTGTCTTCACCGCGACCGAATCGGCGGCGGTGGCGGTGCTGTACGCGCTGGCGCTCACCGTGCTGCTGTACCGCACGCTGAAGTGGGAGCACTTCCTGAAGGCGGCCATGAAGGCGGTGCGAACCACCGGTGTCATCCTGCTGCTGATCGGCATCTCGAGCACCTTCGGCTACCTCATCAGCCTGTACGGCGTGGCGGAGCTGACCGGCAAGATGCTGTCGCAGATCTCCAGCACGCCCTGGATCATCTTCCTGATGATCAACGTCATCCTGTTCGTGCTGGGCACCTTCCTGGACATGGCCGCGACGATCCTGCTGTGCACGCCGATCTTCCTGCCGATCGCCCAGCAGTACGGCATGAGTTCGGTGCAGTTCGGCATCGTGATGCTGATCAACTGCGCGCTGGGCCTCAACACGCCGCCGGTGGGCACCACCCAGTTCGTCGGCTGTGCGATCGGCGGGGTGTCGGTGGGCACGGTGATGCGCACGATCTGGCCTTTCTATGGCGCGCTGATCTTCGCCCTGCTGCTGGTCACTTTCGTGCCGGTCTTCTCGACATGGCTCCCCAGCATGTTCATGGTGATCCGCTGAGTCGCTGAGTCGCTCCGGCGCTCCTTCCCCTGTTTTCCAACACAACACAAAGAGGCAAAAACATGATCTGCAAGAAACTCCTGCTGGTGGCGGCCACCGCTGCACTGATGACCGGCTGCGCCATGCAGCCAGGCTTGCCAAACGCCACGTCGCAATCCGAAGTGGCTGCCGCCGCCGAGCGGCTGCGAGTGAGCATGGTCGATCCGGCAGGCCCCGCGCTGAACGAGTTGACGGCCTCCGACCTGAGCTACGGCCATTCCGGCGGCCGGGTAGATACCCAGGCCAGCTTCATCGCCGACCTGCTCAACGGCAACTCGGACTTCGTCAGCATCGTCATCACCGAGCAGACCATCAAGGTGGTCGACGCCAACACCGCCATCGTGCGCCACTCGCTCACCGCCGACACCAACGATTCGGGCAAGCCCGGCAAGGTCTCGCTGAAGATCCTCGGCGTGTGGCAGAAACAGGCCGGCCAGTGGAAGCTGCTGGCGCGTCAGGCCGTCAGGGTCTGACCCGGGCGGGCCTTCATGCGAACCGTCAACCGCTGGATCACCAGTTCGTAGAAGGTCTGCGCCGCGACCGACAGACTGCCTTCGCTGCATCGCACCAGGTACACGGAGCGGTCGAAATTCTCCAGGTCGAGCCGGCGGGTGACCAGGCCCGGCCGCTGAAACTGATACAGCGTCAGCGCCGGCACGATGCTGACGCCCAGGCCGGCCTCGACCATGCCGGTGACGGTGGCCAGTTGCTCCACCTCCAGGACGGTCTTCATCACCGCGGGGTGCAGGGCCGCTTCCAGCGCCTGCCGCACGCTGCTGTTGCGTGTCATGTGCACGAACGGATAGGCGGCGATGCGTTTCAGGCTGGGCGTGGGGCCGCCCGCCAAGGCATGGTCTGCACGGCAGACGAGATGAAAACGGTCGGCGTGCAGCAGGTGCATGTGCAGGCCCGAGCCTTCGGCCGGGCGGGTATCGGCCGAAGCCAGGGCGAAGTCGGCCTGGCCGCCCCGGACCAGGTCCAGGCAGGCGTCCGACAGCCGGTCCGACAACTGCAGGTCCACGCCCGGCCATGCGGCATGAAACTCGGCGAACACCGGCGGCAGCCAGCCCGCCGCCAGCGATGGCAACGCGGCCACGTGCACCCGGCCGCGCCGGCGTTCGACCTGGTCTTCGAGATCCTGCAGCGCATCGGCGACGTCGGACAGCAATCGTCGTGCCGACGGCTCGAAGAGCCTGCCTTCGGAGGTGAGCTGGACGCTGCGGGTGTTGCGGTCGAACAGGCGGGTGCCCAATGTCGATTCGAGCGTGCGGATCAGGGCGCTGAAGGCCGGCTGCGACAGATGGCTGGCTTCTGCGGCCCGCGTGAAATGCCGGAGGTCGGCGAGTGCCACGAACGCACGCAGCTGGCGGGTGGACAGGTCCGGATGATGGTGAAGCACTGATCCGTCGTTTCGATGAGTTGATCCGTTATTTCGATTTTACGAATGACACTGCATTGCCTACAGTGGGACAAACGATGACGAGACACGCATGACCCTGCCCTGCACCAAGCTACCGCTGCTGATCGGCTGCGCGGCCGGCTTTTCAGGCGACCGCACCGATGCCGCCGGCCCGGTGGTCGACACCCTGATCGCCCGCCTTGCGCAAGGCCCCGACGGCCAGCGTGCCTTTTTGATTTTCGAGACGCTGGCCGAGCGGACGCTCGCCCTGGCGCAGCTGCGCCGGCGCGCCGATCCGCAAGCCGGCTACGAACCCCTGCTCGATCCGATGTTGCGGCCGGTGCTGCAGCGCTGCCTGGCGCACGGCATCCGTATCGTCGGCAATTTCGGTGCGGCCAACCCGGAATCTGCCGCGCGGCGGGTACTGGAAATGGCCCGTGAACTCGGCGCTCCGCCGCCCAGGGTTGCCGTGGTGTGGGGCGACGACCTGCGCGGCACGCCCGCCATGGAGGCGCTGCACGAGGTGCTGGGCGACCGCCTGCACGCCGGGTCGGTCGTCAGTGCCAATGCCTACATCGGCGCCGAGCCGATCGCGGCGGCGCTGGATGCCGGCGCCGACGTCGTGGTGTGCGGGCGGGTGTCCGATCCCTCGCTGGCGGTCGGCCCCGCGCTGCACCATTTCGGCTGGGCTCCGGACGACTGGCTGCGCCTGGGCCGCGCCACCATGGCCGGCCACCTGCTGGAATGCGGCGCCCAGGTCTGCGGCGGTTATTTCGCCGACCCCGGCTACAAGGATGTGCCGGGCCTGGCGAACGTCGGCTTTCCGGTCGCCGAAATCGACGCCGACGGCTTCTGCACCATCGGCAAGGCCGACGGCACCGGCGGCTACGTCACCGAAGCGACGGTGAAGGAACAACTGCTGTACGAGGTGCACGACCCGGCGGGCTACCTCACGCCCGATGTCACCGCCGACATCTCGGCGGCTTCGGTCGAGTCGACCGCGCCGGACCGAGTCACGGTGCGCGGCATCGTCGGCCATGCCCGGCCGACGAGCTACAAGGTCAACGTCTGCCACGAAGGCGGCTGGCTGGCCGAAGGCGAAATTTCCTATGCCGGTCCCCGGGCCGAAGCCCGTGCCCGGCTGGCAGCTGACGTATTGCGCCAGCGTCTTCCCGCGCTGCAATTGCGCGCCGACCTGATCGGCGTGGTCAGCGTCTTCGGCGACGACGCCGGGCGCCTGCTCGGCGAGACGCCCGACTCCGGCCGGCGCGACGTGCGCCTGCGGGTAGCCGCCACGCATGCCGACCGCGCCGAGGCCGAACGCCTCGGCCGCGAGGTGACCGCCCTCTACACCTGCGGGCCGGCCGGGGGCGGCGGCGTGCGCACCGCGCTGACCGCGCGCCTCAACACCGTCTCCTGCCTGCTGCCGCGCGATGCGGTCCTGACCGGTTTCACCTTTGTCGAAGAAGGGCAGCCATGACCGCGCTGTTTCACACCCCCGATGAATCTCCGCATCCGCTGTACCGGCTGGCCCACGGCCGCACCGGCGACAAAGGCGACCGATCCAATATCAGCGTGATCGCCTGGCATCCGGACCTGTGGCCGCTGCTGGTGGCGCAGGTGACGACCGAGGCCGTCGCGGCGCAGTTCGCCCACCGACGCCCGATAGAGGTGCGCCGCCATCTGCTGCCCGGCCTGCACGCCATGAACTTCGTGCTCGACGGTGTGCTGGACGGCGGAGTGAACGATGCGCTGAACCTCGACACCCACGGCAAGTCGCTGTCCTTTTTACTGCTGGACATGCCGGTGCGGGTACCGCAGGCGCTGGTGCACCGCCTCGCCGGTCCGCCAGGTAGCTGAATAAAAACAATCGCGAATTTTCGATGACGACACAGGAGACAAGACCATGAGAAGCATCCCCAACCTGCCCCGCCGCAGCGCCTTGGCCGTACTGGCCGCACTGGCTTGTGCGCCCGCCTTCGCGCAAGGCTTTCCCGACAAGGCCATCACCTTCGTCGTTCCGTTCGCGGCCGGCACCGCCACGGACCAGATCGCCCGTGCGCTGGCCAACGGCATCACCACCGAGACGAAGCAGGCGGTGGTCATCGACAACCGCGCCGGCGCCAGCGGTTTCATCGCTTCCCAGCAGGTCGCCAAGGCGCCGGCCGACGGCTACACGGTGCTCATCACCACCAACACCACGCACGCCGCCAACGAACATCTGTTCAAGAAGCTCCCCTACGACCCGGTGAAAGACTTCGCCCCGGTCGCAGCACTGGGCAAGGGCGGCCAGATCATGGTGGTCAACCAGCAATCGCCGGCCAGGTCGGTGGGCGAGTTCATCGCGATGGCCAAGAAAGAACCGGGCAAGTATTCGTTCGGCAGCGGTAGCTCTTCGTCGCGCATGGCCGGCGAACTGCTGCAGCAGATGGCCGACATCAAGCTGCTGCACGTGCCCTACAAGAGCAATACGCTGGCTGTCACCGACCTGTTGGGCGGGCAGATCAACATGATGATCACCGACACCGCCACCGGATTGCCGCAGGTCAAGGCCGGCAAGTTGCGCGCGCTGGGCATGTCGAGTTCCAAGCGCTCGCCGCTGGCGCCCGACGTCCCCACCGTCGCCGAAGCCGGTGTACCGGGCTACGAGATGGGGTACTGGTTTGCCGCCTACGCGCCGGCGAAGACGCCACCGGCGGTGGTCAAGAAACTCAACGAGCTGCTCGTCGCCGCTGCAAAAAGCGAAGCCGCGCGCACCTCCTTTTACGAGCCGACCGGCACCGAGGTGTTCACCACCAGCCCGGATGAGCTGGCGAAATTCCAGGCGGGCGAGTCCTTGAAGTGGGGTCGCATCGTCAAGGCGGCGGGCATCGAGGCCGAGTAGTCCTTTTGGCTCGGGCGGCCGATGGGCCGAGCCCGAGGTAGAAGTGTGCAATTGCTTTTCATCGCGCCAGGCGACGTCTCGGGCTCGTTTTAGCGGGTTTCGTCTCAAGCCCTTCCTAGCCGGCGGGGCATCCCTACAGTGCGCCCTCTTTCATGAAGAGGGTGTCAATGATGGGAAGTTGGAACAGAAGCGCGGTGACCTTGGCCGCCGTGCTGGCGCTGGCCGGTTGCGGTGGCGGTGGCGGCGGTAGTGGCGGCATTGACATAGCACCGCCCACGGGCGGCACAACTGTGGTCCCGCAAGCAGGGATCAGACAGCTTCAGGGCACCGTGCAGTTCGAGTCGATCTCGACATTGCCCGGCGGGGGCCTCGACTACAGCAACGTCACCAGAAAGCCGGCCCGCCGTGTGCGGTTCGACTTGCGCGACTCATCGGGGAAGGTCATCGCGAGCGGAATCACCGACGCGCAAGGCGGCTACAGCGTGCAGGCACCCGCTGGGGCGGTCGTGACGCTGGGTGTGTACGCAGCCTTGTCCGGCAGCGACGGCAACACCACTGCCGAAGTGCTCGACAACACGGCTGGCAATGCCCTGCTGGGCGGCAAGACCTCGCCATTCACCATCGGGAGCAACAGCGTCAGCCGGATGGACGTCCTGCTGCTGTCCGGTTGGAAACTAGATTTCCTGACCAACAAGCCATCGGTCACCGGCGACCGTGTCGCGGCACCCTTCGCCATCCTGGACACCATCTACCAGTCGCAAGACAAGATGCTCGCGGCTGCGCCGGACCTGAAGTTTCCGCTCCTGGCCGTCCTGTGGAGTGTCAAGAACACACAGTCCACGACGACCTCCATGGCGACAGGCCAGGTCGGCCCCACCTCGTTCAATATGGACGATCACGGTCGGCCGTTCATCGTTTTGCACGGCAAAGCGGATGTCGATACCGACGAATACGACGGCTCGGTCATCGCCCACGAGTGGGGCCACTTCTTTCAGCAGACTTTCAGTCGAAGCGATTCTCCAGGTGGTAGCCACGCATCCGGCGACTTGCTGGACCGCAACCTGGCCTTCAGCGAAGGCTGGAGCACTGCCTGGTCCGGCGTCACGTTGGGCAGCGAAAGCTACACCGACAGTTACGGCAACGCCCAAGCTGCGAGTGTGACGATGAGCCTGGCCACCCCGCCTTCGGTTCAGCGCGGCTGGTTCAACGAGGCCTCCGTCGCCCACGTGCTGTGGAAGCTGAACAAGGCCGCCGGCCTCAGCCCCATCGTGCAGGCTTTACGCGGTCCGTTCCGCAGCGTGGTAGCCAGCACCGGAATCCACGCCTTCCAGGCCTCCCTGCGGACCGTCGCACCGGCTGCCTCGCTTTTGATGGCACCGCTTCTGGAGTCTCAGTTGATCTCCAGCACCGCGGATGCATGGGGCCTGGGTGAGACCAACAACGGTGGGTCGGCGGTCGCCCTGCCGATGGTGCATGCGCTCGTGGCGGGCCAGCCGACGACGGACGTGTGTGTCTCCAGCGCGCTCGATCCGAACCGCGTCGGCAACAAGCTGGGCAGCCGCGCGTATCTGCGCTTTTCGATTCCGGCCGCCGGCAACTACCAGGTGGACCTCCAGGGACCTGCGGGCAGCGACCCGGATTGGGCCATCACCAACGCCAATGGCATCCAGCATCGCTCGGTGGCCGAGACGCCCTCCGCCGACACCGCCACCGTGGCCCTGACGGCAGGCGATTACCTGATGGCCGTCAATGAACACAAACCCCTTGCCGTCCCAACGTGCTTCACCGTCAAGATCCAATGAAAAACATACTTCATCCACAAGGTTCCAGGGGCTTCCAACAATGTGCTGCAGTGCTGTTGCTGGCCCTGGCTACCTGCCCCGCACAGGCTGCGGCGGGCAACGGCGAAAGCCAGCAGCTGCACCGCACCGCGGCGGTCGGCAAGCCTTACGGCTCCGGTGTCATCGTCAACGCGGAAACCACCGGCATCGCGTCGATCGGACAGGCTTTCGAAGTGACCGTCATCTTCACCCAGGTGGATGAACGTGGTGCCAAGGTCACGTTTACCAGCGACCCCGAACTGCGACTCACCAACGCGAAGCCGCTGACCCTGCCGGCCGGCCGAACGGTGGTGCGGCTGCTGGCGACGCCGTCTGCCAACGGCCTTAAGTTCGTCAACGTCTTTACCCGGCAGGGCACGGGTGGATCGGCCATTTCCGTACCGGTGCAGGTGGGACCGGTCGCAATGCCATCCGACGAAGCCGCGCAGAAAAGCTCGGATGTTGAAACCGGACCGGGCGGCCGCGCCGTAAAACTGTTGCCGATCGCGCCCTGACGGCTTGACTAGCACCCCTGCTCGTCCTGCCTCGTGGCGAGGACGGCCAGGTGTGCAGCCGGGTTCAGGCCCGGGCGCCTGCCAGCCCGGTCATTGCCATGGCGTCCCCCGCCTTACGGCGGCGTGCCACCACCGCTGCCACGGCCGCCAGGCCGGCGAGCATCAACGCGTATTCCTCGGGCTCCGGAACCGCCGGCAGCGGCGAGATCGGCGCGACCAGGTTGCCCGGTCCCTTGATCCTGGTGAGCGCCAGCGTGAAGCTGGGCAGCTTGGACACCAGCGTGTAGGTGTAGTTGATGCCGGTCTGCAGTTGCGCACTGAACGAACCGGGCTGCACCAGGCTCCCTTTTGCGGTAGCCAGCAGGTCACCGGTCTGGGTGCCGGTGTCGTAATCGCTGTACAGCGTCATCGTGAACGACTTGGCGAGCGCGCCAACCGAAAAACTGTACTTGCCGCTATCCGAAACACTGAACGTGTATGCGTCAGGGGTCAGGGAGATATAGCTCGTCGTCACGGCAATAGCAGACGTCGAAGCCAGGACGCCAGCGGCCGAAACAGACAGTGCCACGATGCTGCGAAACAGTTTCAAGTTCTTCCCCTCGTTTTTATCTGTTGCTGATTGTTTAGGTTTTGTATCTGCGGCTCAATAGTCCGTACAGACTATGACCCAAACCAGGTCAATAGCATTCGACCACGGCCCCATCGATGCACGGCCATCTATCTCTCCATTGAAAAGATCCCGATCGAAAGACGATCGCAATGTCGCAAAATCCGCAGACCGGGCGCCAGCGGATGTCGTCCGCAGACCAGGAGACACACGAACATGCGCATTGCCATCGTCGGCGCCGGAGCCATCGGCGGATTCATCGGAACGCGGCTCGCGGCAGCGGGCGGCCACGAGGTCAGCGCCTGGGCGCGGGGCGCCACGCTCGACGCCCTGCGACAGTACGGCTGGCGGCTGCAGCAACAAGACGAGCTGATCCAGGCACCGGTCGCACAACTATCCGACCGGGCGATCGACCTCGGCGTCCAGGAACTGGTGGTCATCGCCGTCAAGGCGCCCGCCCTCACCACGGTCGCCGCGCAGATCGCGCCGTTGATCGGCCCGCACACCGTGATCCTGCCCGCCATGAACGGCGTGCCCTGGTGGTTCGGCGAGGGCATCGACGCGTTGGGTGGGCAGCCGCTGCAAAGCGTGGACCCCGGCGGGGGCATCGCAGCCGCCCTGCCCTTTTCGCAGGTCATCGCCTGCGTGGTGCACGCCAGCACGTCCACGCCGGAGCCGGGGCTGGTGCGGCACGCCATGGGGCGCGGCCTGATCGTGGGCGAGCCGCAGGGCGGCATGAGCCCGCGGGTCGAGGCCTTGCGTGCGGTACTGGCACACGCTGGATTCGAGGTTCAGGCAGTGCCCGACGTTCGCTACCACCTCTGGTACAAGCTTTGGGGCAACCTGACGATGAACCCGATCACGGCCATCACCGGTGCCACCGTCGACCGGGTGCTGGACGACCCGCTCGCCCGGCGTTTCTGCACCCAGGCCATGGCCGAGGCGCAGGCGGTGGGTGCGGCCATCGGCTGCCCGATCGAGCAAAGCCCGCAAGATCGCCACCTCGTCACCCGCAAGCTGGGCGCCTTCAAGACATCGATGCTGCAGGACGTGGAGGCGGGCCGGCCGATCGAGCTGGACGGCATCGTGACGGCCGTGCACGAGATCGCCCACCGCCTGGGCATGCCGACGCCCAGCATCGACGCACTGCTGGGCCTGGCGCGGGTGTTCGGGCGCGTGCGCGGCCTCTATCCCGACGCCTGAAAAGCCCTGGCGATGGTCCTGGTCTCAGTGCTGGTGGCCCCAGTAGATCAGCACATCGCGCCCCTCGACGGCCAGGGACACCTTGGCTCCCACAGGTAGCAAGACCTTGGTGGGGACGTGGCCGAAAGGCAGGCCGGTCACCACCGGAACGTCGGTTTGCGAACGCAGCCAGTCGACCACGCTCTGCAGCTTGAAGCCCTTGTCGTGGGCGGTCAGCCGGAAGTCGGTGAACTGGCCCAGCACGACGGCTTTCTGCTTGGCCAGGACACCGGCCAGCAGCAACTGGGTGAGCATGCGTTCGATACGGTACGGGTGCTCGTTCACGTCCTCGACGAACAGCACACCGTTGCGGATGTTGGGCAGGTACGGCGTGCCGACCAGGCCGGCCAACACGGCCAGGTTGCCGCCCCACAGCGTGGCTTTCTGAAGGTACAGATCGTCCGGTGCCTGCGAGGCGGCGCTGCGCGGCGTGGCCGGCATGCGCCAGCCGGTGCCTTCGCCGTGACCGGCCAGCAGGTCGTCGAAACACGCTTCCATGATGTCGTCCGGCGTCTCGCTGGTACCGAAGTCGCCGCCCAGGCCGGGCCCGGCCCAGGTGGTCGCGCCGGTCTTGGCGAGCACCGCCATCTGCAGCGCGGTGAAGTCGCTCAGGCCGACGAATTTCATGCCGTCGGCGATCGCCTTGCCGACCGCCGGATAGTCGATGGCCGGCAGGATTCGGGTGAGGCCGTAACCGCCGCGGCTGATCAATGCGACGTCGGCTCCGCTGGCCGCGGCGCGGTGGATGGCGGCGACGCGGGTGGCGTCGTCACCGGCAAAACGCTGGTGCGACGCCAGCGCGTCGGTGTCGATCTCGACGCGGTGTCCCAGCGCTTCGAGACGTTTTACGCCGCGCCGGAAAGCCGCCTTGTCGCGCACGGCGCCGGAGGGCGAATAAATGTAGATGTGCTTGGGGCCATGATCGTGTGCAGGATGGCTGCAATGGGCGTGATCGTGATCGTGGCCCTCGTGATCGTGATAGGGGTCTTGGTGGGGCATGGCCCGGGTGGCGGCGGGAGAAGACGGCAAGCGGATGTCGGCCGGTCGGCCGCCTCGGCAAAATTTGGATGGATGTCCGTCGGTCGACGAAACGTCAGGCGCGGAAGTATTCCACAGCACGTCGCAGCGAATCGGGCGCTTCCGACTCGAGCCGAAGAACCCTTGCGGGACGAGAGATCGTCCGGTCGCCACCGTCGCCCGGATTCACCCAGCCGCGCGAAAAGGCCCGCAATGCCGCCGCATGACCTCGATCGGGGTGACCGGCCCGGGATAAGGGTCGGTCGGCACCGGCCGAAGGCAACAGGAGCAAGCCGGCCGCCTGCTCGCCCAGGGCGTCGGCCACGGCGACGGCTAGCGCGGCATCGTCGGCCTCGGCGACCAGCACCGCCGACCGCGGCCGTTCCGCGCCTCCGCGAATCCAGTCGCGCAGTACCGTGACGTGCCAGCCCAGACGGTGAAAGGCGTCTCGCTTGGGCTTGTCGCTGCGGCCGAAGCCGATGAGATCGGGGACCAGCACAGGAACGCCCATGGCTTCCAGCGACTGCGCGACGTCCGAGAAACGCTGCCCCCAGTCGGCCGGCCCGTGCAGGCAGACGAACAGCGGCCCCGGCTGTCCGCGACCGCGTTCCAGGTAATGCAGTCGCAGCCCCTCCAGGCTCGGCAGGTCGACCCGATACGCTCCTTCCCAGGCAGCGGCGGCCGGCGCCGCAAAGGCGCCGGCCGGGGTGCGCAGAGCGTCTTCGCGCAGCGGTTCGGCCAGGCGGGCCTGGGTGGCGCGCCGCTCACGGAAAAAATCCTGCAGCAGCGCCGCGCATTCGGCAGCGAGCATGCCGCCCTCGATGCGGGTGTGGTGGTTCAGCCGGGGTTCGGCGAACAGATCGGTGACCGAGCCGGCGGCGCCGGTGCGCGGATCGGCCGCGCCGAACACCACCCGCGCCAGCCGCGCGTGCAGCATGGCGCCGGCGCACATCGGGCACGGTTCCAGCGTCACGTACAGCGTGCAGCCGTCCAGCCGGTAATTGCCGGCGGCGGCGGCGGCGGCGCGCAAGGCGACGATCTCGGCATGTGCCGTGGGGTCGCTGCAGGCCACCGGCGCATTGGCTCCGACGGCGATCACCCGGCCGTCGCGCACCAGCACCGCACCGACCGGCACCTCGCCTGCCGCGCGCGCGGCGCCGGCCTGCGCGATGGCCAGTCGCATGGCCTGTTCGTCGCTCAGGCGCGCCGCTTCAGTTGGCTTGTCGTTCGGCGGCATCGTTGCGTCGCTTCGCCTCTGCTTCCGCGGCGGCCAGTCCGTCGCGCACCTGCTGCTCGGCGCGCAGCGGATCGGAGGAAGGCGGCGCGGAGACGCCCGGCGGTTCGCCCGCCGCAGGCCTTGCCGCCGCAGGCCTTGCCGCCGTCGGACGCAGCTGCTGGCGCACCAGCAGCCCGACGACCAGCGCCGTGAGCAACAGTGCCACGATGGCCGGGACTCCGCGCATGTCGCCGCTCCTTTTCGCCAATTACTTCAGCTTGTCCTGCGAGACGTCCATGATCAGGCGCGTCGCCAGGTACAGACGCGGCACGATGGTGTCGATCTGCACGTACTCGGCGTCGTTCGAATGCGCACCGAAGCCGCTCAGCCCCATGCCCTCGATCACCGCGCCGCGCGATTTCAGGGCTGCAAAAGCCGCATCGGTGCCGCCGCCGGTGGCGACGTCCATCACCTTCATCGGCAGGCCCAGTTCCTCGTAGACCTTGCGACCGTGCTCGGCCAGCTTGCGCGCTGCGTCGGACGCTTCCAGCGGCGGACGGCGCACTTCGAACTTGACGCTCACCCTGGAATCCGCGAGCAGCTTGTTCTGGACCTTTTCCTGGAGCGACTTTTCCAGGGCTTCGAAGTCGGCCACCTTGAGTGCGCGCGCGTCGGCCTGAGCCGAAGCCTCGCCGGGAATCACGTTGCGGTTGGTGCCGGCCTTGGCCACGGTCCAGTTGAGTTTCAGGCCCCGCTCGGTCTGCGACAGGTCCTTCATCTGCAGCAACTGGTGCGACATCTCGTACAGCGCGTTCACGCCGCCCTCGGGCCGCGCGCCGGCGTGCGAGGTCTTGCCGACCACGTTCAGGTAGGCCGCGCCGATGCCGCTGGTGGCCAGGCGCAGGCTGCCGTCGGTACCGCCGCCCTCGAAGGACAGCACGACGTCCTGGTCGGCGCCGAGACGGGTGATGGTGGCGCGCGCGCCGGGCGAGCTGATTTCCTCGTCGCCGTTGATCAGTACCGTGAGGGTTCCGTAGTCCTTGAAGCCCAGCTTATGCAGCAATGCGACGGTGTGGATGATGGCGGCCACGCCCTGCTTGTCGTCGGCGATGCCGAGGCCGTAGGCCTTGTCGCCCTCCACGCGGAAAGGCTGGTCCTTGAGCATGCCCTTCAGGTAGACGGTGTCCATGTGGGCGATCAGCATGATCTTGCGGGTGCCGGTGCCCTTGAACTCGGCATGCACGACCTGGCCGACCTTCTCGGGCGTGTCGTCCATGCGGAAGATCTCGGTCGGCGCGATCAGCTCGACCTTGCCGCCCAGCGCCTTCAGGCGGTCGCCGATCAGCGCGGCGATCTTTGCCAGGCCTTCGATGTCCTTGCTGCCCGATTCGATGTTGACCAGGTCGCGCAGGGTATCGAGCAGCGGCTGTTGCTGGGCCTGGGCCGCGGCGTGCAGCGCGGGTTGAGGGGCGGCCTGGGCGGCGGCGGCAGCGATGAAAGCGGCGGCGGCGATGGCGTGTGCACACAGGCGGGGGAAGCGGCGAACTGGCATGGCTGGGAAACTCCTCAAAAACGAAGCGCAGAAGTTATCACCATCCCGGACGGAATCGGGCACCCGCAGTTGCGGTCGTCAGACGGCGGCCAGGAGGTCGAGCGCGCTGTCACCGTCGTCGATGCCGAACTCGATCCACATCGGCAGGTGGTCGCTCATGCGGTAGGTGCGCCAATCCTTGAAGCTGCGGCCCGGTTTGTCGGCGCGCTCCGCGGCATAGGCGGCTTCATCCTGCAGCCGGTACACCTGTTCGTAGTAATCGAAGACGCCCGCCTTGCCGGTCGGCCGCAGGTCGGTGAGGCGGTCCAGGTAGGCGATCTGGTCGTAGAAGCGATCCTTCGCCACGTTGCTGCCCGGCACGGCCTGCAACTCGGTCGGCACCTGGAAACCGGCCTCCCGGAGCGCGGCCATGGTGACGTCGCCCCGCGCGAAGATGTTGAAGTCGCCCAGCATCAGCAGGTTGCCGGGCAGCGGGGCGCGTCCAGGCTCGCTTTGGGGTGCCGCGGACAGGCGTCCTGCGTTTTGCGCCAGCGTGTGCGCGAACTCGGTGATTTCGCGCAGGCGGCGCGGGTCGTCCGCCTTGTCGGTGCCGTAGTAGATGTGCACCGTGGCCAGGGTGATGTGCGCGTGGCCGGCGCAGAAACCCGCCACGTAGGGAGAGCGCGCCATCTGCACCGGCTCGGTCCGGGCGCCACGGGTCGAGGGCAGCACCAGCTCGGCGGCCAGCCCGCTGAACTTCACCTTGCGGCGATCGAACAGGTAGGCCATCCGCTCCGCGTTGCCGGCGGCTCCGAGGGTGACGTCGGTGACGAGGAAGTCCCACCAGTCGCCCAGCAGCTGGCGCAGGCGCTGCAGGGGATAGAGGCCGTCGCGCACCTCCTGGATGGCGATCAGGTCGAAGCGACCCAGGATTTCGGCGATGTAGAAATAAGCCTCCTGCGTGCGCCAGCCGAATTTTCCGGAGTCGAACTCCCGGATGTTCCAGGTGGCCAGCAGCAGGGTGTCGGTGGCGGTGCGGGCCGGCACCTGTGCCGTCAGTGCTGCGCGTAGCCTTTTCAGGCCGGCGACGGTTCGGCGGCGGGCGCCGAGGTCCTGGATTTGTGCGAGTTCTGCGTAGTCGGGCATGGCGGCGAAGGCTAGGCGCCGTGCGGGCCGGCGCCGCTTCGCCTTTCGCTATTCGACCTTCTCGCTGCGAAAGAAGTCGTGCATCTGTCCGAGCACGGTGGCGGGGTCTTCTTCGGCCAGGTAGTGGCCGCAGGGCGCCAGCACGCCGCTGATGTCCACCGCCTGCGCCTGCCACAGCTCCAGCACTTCGAAGTTGCGGTGCACCACGCCGTCGGCACCCCACATGACCCGCACCGGCATGCTCAGCTTGACGCCGGCTTCGCGGTCGTCCCGGTCGTGTTCCAGGTCGATCCCGGCCGAGGCCCGGTAGTCGGCGCAGATGGCGGCCGCCGTTCCGGGAATGGCCATGCAGCGCTCGTATTCGGCCATGGCGGCGGGCGCGAACGGTGCCAGCCCCGCGTGGCGCCGGCCCATGACCTCGCGCACGTAGGCTCGGGGATCGGCTTCGATCAGCCTTTCGGGCAGCGGCGCCGGCTGGATCAGGAAGAACCAGTGCCAGTAAGCCCGGGCGAAGTCCTCGGTGGTGCCGGCGTACATGTCCACGGTGGGAGCGATGTCCAGCAGCATGAGTTTCTCGACGCATTCCGGATGGTCCAGCGCCAGCCGGTGCGCCACCCGGGCGCCGCGGTCGTGCGCCCCCAGCAGGAAACGTGAAAAGCCGAGGTGCGCCATCAGCTGCACCATGTCGCGCGCCATGGTGCGCTTGGAATAGGCCATGCTCTGGACGCCCGCCTCGGGACGGGACGAATCGCCGTAGCCGCGCAGGTCGGCCACCACCACGGTGAAACGCATGGCCAGGCCCTCGGCGACGCGGTGCCACATCGCATGGGTCTGGGGATGACCGTGCAGCAGCAGCAAGGCCGGCCCGTGGCCGCCGACCAGCGCATGGATGGTGGCGCCGTCGACCGCCACGTCGTGGACTGAAAAACCTTCGAACATGCGTGTCTCCTGATAAGCCTGCGCGGCTGTTTCACGTCTGCGCAGCGCACCGATATTTGCGACCGCCGAAGCCTAGCGCAATCGGGCCGTCGCTGCGAAACAGGCGGCAGTGCAAACTCCACGTTCGGGCAAGCGAGAAGGCTCCCGGCAGCTTGCGGCCTCGTCCCGGCGGCCGAATTTTGCGCGATGGGGGTGGCTCGCATGCAGAATGTCGCCCCAAGATGGCCAAAGCATCACAACGCAAACTCCGGGCCACCCGTTTCGGCACCGTCAGCGCCCCCGCTGCAACGGCAAGCGCGGCCGCCGGTGCGACGGCGCTGCGCCGCCAGGAAGCGCAGGCGCTTTCGGAAATGGTCCACGAGCTGCTGGCCCAGAACAGCGTCCTGCGCTACAGCAACGAGGCCGCCGAAAGCGCGTCCGAACGCTTCGAGACCCTGTTCGCCAGCGTGCCGCTGGCGCTGATGGTGGTCGACGAACACGACATGGTGGTGCAAGGCAACGCCATGGCGCACCGGCTGTTCCAGCCTTCCGAATACGACCGCCCCCTCACCTCGCTGATGCCTTTCGTCAGCCGCGGACATGTCGCCAAGGTGATGCAGGGATTTCGCGAAGCCGAACGCAACGGCGTCAGCGAAAGCTCCGAAGTGATGTTTGGCAGCGGCGATGCCGAACTGCTCTGCGGCGACCTGCATATCCGCCGCATCGAGACCATCCAGGAAGACGGCGAGCCTGTCGTGCAGTACATCTGCGCGGTGGTCGACCAGGGGCCGCTGCTGGCCGAGCGCCGCGCGCTGCAGCAGAGCGCCATGGCGCTGCAGGACCGCAACGAACAACTCTTTTTAAGCGAGCGCCGGCTCGAGGCGGTCATCAATTCGGCGCTGGACGCCATCATCTGCGTCGATCAGAACCAGCGCATCACGGTCTTCAACCCCACCGCGGCCGCGCTGTTCCAGTGCAGCGCCGGCAACGCGCTCGGCAGCCCGCTGGAGCGTTTTCTGCCCGACGCCGCCCAGGCGCTCGCATTTGCGCAGATATCCACCCAGGCGATGCTCGGCGAGCGCACCGCGCGCACCGCCTCGGGCAAGGAGCTGTCGGTGGAAATCAGCGTCTCGTTCGAGCGCCACGCCGCCGGCGAAAGCACCACCGTCTTCGCCCGCGACCTGACCGGCCGCAAGAAGGCCGAGGCGCATCGGGCGGTGCTGGAAGCGCAGTTGCGCGAATCCCAGAAGATGCAGGCCATGGGCACGCTCGCCGGCGGCATCGCGCACGACTTCAACAACATCCTGTCGGCCATCCTGGGCAACGTCGAACTGGCCAAGGGCGACCTGCCCGCCGGCTCCACCGCCCTGGTCAGCCTCGACGAGATCGGCAAGGCCGGGCGCCGCGCACGCGACCTGGTGCGGCAGATCCTCACCTTCAGCCGCAACGAGCCGACCCAGCGCGAGCCGGTATCGCTGTCGGCCGTGGTGCACGAAACCGAACGGCTGCTGCGCGTCACCCTGCCGCCCGGCATCGAGCTGCGCCTCGACCTGGCCGCCGAGCTGCCCCCCGTGATGGCCGACGCCACGCAGGTCGAGCAGGCCCTGCTCAACCTGTGCACCAACGCCATCCATGCGATCGGCGATACCCGGGGCGCGGTCACCGTCAGGTTGGACCTCGCCCATCCCGACCAGCGCACCTGCGAACGCCTGGGCCTGGCGCCCGGCACCTACGAGGCCCTGACCGTGAGCGACACCGGCAGCGGCATCGACAGCGCCACGCTGCAGCGCATTTTCGAGCCCTTCTTCACGACCAAGGTGGTGGGCCAGGGCACCGGCCTGGGCCTGGCCGTGGTGCACGGCGTCATGCGCACCCATCAGGGCGCCACCGACGTCCGCAGCACGCCCGGCGAAGGCAGCACGTTCACCCTGTATTTCCCGGCGGCGGTGGCGGCCGACGGCACGCCCAGCGGGCGCGCCGAGCGACGTGTGGTGGCCGCTCCGGCGGCCGAGGGCAACGGCCGCCACGTCATGTACGTGGATGACGACAAGGCGCTGGTGTTCCTGGTCGAACGCCTCCTGCGCCGCCGCGGTTTCCGGGTGACGGGATATTCCGACCCACGCGAGGCCGAGACCGCGTTGCGTGCCGACCCGCACGCCTTCGACCTGCTGGTGACCGACTACAACATGCCCGGCTACAGCGGCCTCGACCTGGCCCGCGAGGCACGGCTGATCCGCGCCGACCTGCCGGTGGCGCTGGCGTCCGGCTATGTCACCGCCGAGATCGAAAAAGCCGCGTTCCAGGAAGGCGCGCGGGCGCTGATCCACAAGCCCAACGACGTCGAGGAACTGTGCGCCACCGTGCAACGGCTGGTGCAGGGCGACCATCCTTGAGCGTGCCGGGTTCTTCAGATTCGCCCAGGTCGCCCGATACGCCGGCTTTCCCTTATCCGTCGTATCCGCCGCCTCCGCCGGCCCCGATCTATCTCGACGACCACCTGATCGTCGTCGACAAGCCCGCAGGCCTGCTGTCGGTGCCGGGCCGCGGCGACGACAAGCAGGACTGCCTCGTCGCCCGGCTGCACGCCGCCTGGCCGGACGCGCTGACCGTGCACCGGCTCGACATGGGCACCTCCGGACTGATGGTGTTCGCGCGCGACGCCGCCACCCAGTCCGCGCTCAGCCTTGCGTTCGCGGAGCGCCGGGTGCGCAAGCAATACGAAGCGGTGGTCGACGGCGTGCCCGCCCCGGTCGACCCCGACGCGCAGGGCTGGTCGCGCATCGACCTGCCCCTGATCGCCGACTGGCCGCGCCGGCCGCTGCAGAAGGTCTGCCACGAACAGGGCAAGGCCAGCACCACGCTGTGGCGGGTGATGGCCCCCGAACCCCTGTGGGCGGGCACCCGCGTGGCATTGATGCCGATCACGGGCCGTACCCACCAGTTGCGGGTGCACCTGCTGGCGCTGGGGCACGTCATCCTGGGCGACGCCCTGTACGCCGAGGCAGGCGCGCTTGCGCGAGCGCCGAGGCTGCTGCTGCACGCCCGCACGCTCGCCTTCGACCACCCGGTCACCCACGCCCCCCTGCGCTTCGATTGCGCGCCCCCTTTCTAGAAGGAATCCCCATGAGCCAGCCGACCCATCTGTACATCGTCACCGGCGCATCGCGCGGGCTGGGACAGGCCATTGCGCGGCGGTTGGCGGTACCCGGGCACCGCCTGCTGTGCCTTTCGCGCGGCTCCGATCCGTCACTCGGCCAAAGCGCGGACGAGGCCGGCGTGGCGCTCGAGCAATGGCGCATCGACCTGGCGGGCGGCGCCGCCGCCGCCGCACGACTGGGCGACTGGCTGGCCGCGCTGCCGGACAGCGCATGCGCCAGCGCCACGCTGATCAACAATGCCGCGCTGTTGCCGCCCGCCGTCCCTTTGCGGGACGCGTCGGTGGCCGACACCGTCGCGGCCCTGCGCGTCGGGCTGGAGGCGCCGATGCTGCTGACCTCCGCGTTCCTGGCGGCCACCCGCAACTGGGCGGTGCCGCGCAAGGTCCTGAACATCTCGTCCGGACTGGGCCGTCGGCCGATGGCTTCGCAAGCCGCGTATTGCACCCTGAAAGCCGGCATGGACATGTTCACCCGCTGCGCCGCCCTGGACGAAGCGGCGCTGCCCAACGGCGCCAGGCTGTGTTCCCTGGCACCGGGTGTCATCGACACCGACATGCAGCTGCAGTTGCGCAGCGCCGACGCGTCTATGTTCCCGGACATCGGCCGTTTCGCCGGCCTGCACGAAACCGGGGCGCTGACATCGGCGGAGGCCACCGCGGGCCAGGTCCTGGCCTATCTGCGGCGACCGGATTTCGGCGCCGAGCCAGTCGCGGATGTGCGGGGAAACTAGTCCCGCACCACCAGCACCGGAATCGTCGCGTCGCCCAGCACTCGCTGGGTGACGCTGCCCAGCACCAGCTTCTCGAGACCCTTGCGGCCGTGGGAGCCCATCACGATCAGGTCGGCGTCGATGTTCTCGGCCGTCTCCACGATGCCGCGATGCACCGCATGGCCCTGCACCACCACCATCTCCACATCGAAGCCCAGCCGGGTGGCCACTTCACGCGCCGAGTCCAGCGATGCGCTGGCTTCGTTGTTGGCCGCGACCAGGTATTGCTCCTGCCCGTAGGCCAGGTCGGTGCCGACGCCGGTGAAGGGATAGGGGTCGATCACCGACACCGCGGTGACCGTGCCGTCGAAGGCCCGCGCCAGCGCCACGGCGCGCGCCATGGCGGAAATGGAGGTATCCGAACCGTCGACGGGAACCAGGATCTTCTTGAACATGACGTTTCTCCTTATGGGTCGGCAGCCGCGGGCTGCGACTGCCGGATGCGACGCCCTCTTTATGCCTCGTTCGCACAGGCCGAACGTAAGCGTGCATGACACGCCGGCAAGGCCCGACCATGCATGTCCGTCACAGCACGCCGTCGCCCTGAAATCCGCCCGCGCGGCAGGTCAGCACCAGGGTGTCGCGATGGCCGCCCTGCCCTTCCAGCGGCTGGATCGGGGTGGACTCGTGAATCATGCGGGGATCGTCCAGCAGCAGCAGCGACCACGGCTCGTCCAGGGTAAAGCGCTGGCCGGCCGGGCCGTCGGCCTCGAACACCCGGGTTTCGCCGCCCTTGATGCCTTCGCGCGCCACCAGGAAAACCGCCACCAGGTCGACGCCGTCGCGGTGCGCGCCTTCCGGTGTCGGCCGGCCGATGCCGTCGGTCGTGTCGATGCGGAACTGATGCGCCTCCAGGAACCAGGGCTGCCGGCCGCGCAACTCGCTGGCGACTCCGGCCATGGCGCGCATCAGGGCCTGCCAGGCGGGCTGCGCCACGGTGTGTTCGAGCATGGGTGCGAACCAGCGCTGCATGCCGCCGTGCAACGCGTTGTACTGAACCGGCTGCCAGTGCGGGCGCGGCGGCGTCTGATGCACGGTGTCGCCGTCGACCACGAAACACGCGTGGCGGCGTTGGCGGTAGCGGCCGCCGTCCTTCAGGTATTCGTCCGGCGGCAGGCCGGTCCAGTCTGCGGCGAGCGCGCGGAGGGATTCGGCGTCGGTGCCCGCCCAGCGGCAGACGTCGGCCGGGCCGAGCACCGCGAAACCGCGTTCGCTCAGTTGGGATGCAAGCCGCTCCAGCGGCGTCCAGGGCGGTGAAAAGGTGTTGGACATGAGAGCCGGCGTCAGGCCGCGTGGGGCGTAAAAAAGGTTTCCGGCCGAAGCATCAGCAGCTCCGGCGACAGCTCGTCGAGCCGGTTGACGCCGAGCATACCCAGCGCCATTTCGGTTTCGCGCGCCAGCAGGCCGGCGGCGTGGGCCACGCCGGGCGCGCCGCCCAGCGTGGCGGCGTAGTTGAAGGGCCGCCCGACCAGCACGAAATCGGCACCCAGCGCGAGCGCCTTCAGCACGTCGGTGCCGCGCCGGAAGCCGCTGTCGATCAGCAACGGATAAGCCGGGCCGACGGCGGCCCGCACCGCGGGCAGCATGCGCATCGGGGATACCGCGCCGTCGAGTTGCCGGCCGCCGTGGTTGGACAGCACCACCGCGTCCATGCCCTCGTCGCGTGCGCTGACCGCGTCGGCCGGATGCAGGATGCCCTTGAGCACCAGCCGGCCCTTCCACTGCTCGCGGATGCGCCGCACCGCCGTCCAGTCGAGGTGCGCCCGGCCGCTGAACTCACGCACCACGTTGCGGGCCATGACGGCGATGCGCATGTCGCTGTCGCTGTTCTCGAAATGGGGCAAGCCGTCCGTCAGCACGGTGCGCAGAAAGGTGCCCAGCGCCCAGCGCGGGTGGGTCATGCCGCCCCACAGCAGGCGCCAGTCGGGTTTGAGCGGGCTGCTGAAGCCTGCGCGCTCGTAGTGTTCGGTGCTGCCGCGCACGGCGACGTCCACGGTGACGACCAGCGTGCCGAAGCCGGCTCGGGCGGCGCGATCCACCAGGGCGGCGATGCGTTCCGGCGTCGGTGGCAGGTAGGCCTGGAACCAGCTGTCCGGCGCGGCCCGCGCGACGTCTTCCATGCGGGTCAGTGACGAGCCGCTCATGATCATCGGGATGTTCGCCCGCGCGGCCGATTCGGCCAGCACGCGGTCGCCCCGGTAGGCGGTGAGCGCGCTGACGCCCATCGGGGCGATGCCGAACGGCGCGCTGTATTCCCGGCCCAGCAAGGTGGTGGCGATGGAGCGCTGCGCCACGTTGCGCAGGATGCGCGGGACGAAACGGATTTCGTCGAACACACGGCGGTTGTCGGTCAGCGTGGCGCCGGTTTCCGCAGGGCTCACCACATAGGAAAAAATCGCCGGCGGCAGAAAGCGGCGGGCCTCGCCCTCCAGGTCGTCGAGGCAGAAAACCCGGCGCATGGCGCGCGGCACGGGCTCGGGCAGCGAAATGGTCAAGGTGTCGGTCTCTGTTTTTTTATGAGGCGCGAAAGCATACAGTGCACCCCCCGGCCGACGGCGTTTTGTTGCGCCGCAATATGTTGCATGGCACCATCGGAGGCTAAATGCAAGCTAACGTAAACCCTTATTCCTCGCGTTCCGGCACCGCCCGCCCCCGGATTCTCATCATCGGCTGCGGCTTCGGCGGGCTCGAAGCGGCGCGGGCGCTGCGCGACGCGCCGGTCGACATCACCCTGATCGACCGCGCCAACCACCACCTGTTTCAGCCCCTGCTCTACCAGGTCGCCACCGCAGGCCTGCCGGCACCTTCCATTTCGGCGCCCATCCGCAACCTGTTTCGCGACCAGCCCAACGTGACGGTGCTGCTGGCCGAAGCTACCGGCATCGATATCGACACCCGCAGCGTGGCGCTGGCCGACGGCACCGCCCTCGCCTACGACCACCTGATCGTCGCCGCCGGGGCCGGCCACGGCTACTTCGGCAACGACCACTGGTCTTCCTATGCGCCGGGACTCAAGACGCTCGACGACGCCTTTCGCATCCGCCGCCGCGTTTTGCTGGCCTTCGAGGCGGCCGAGCGCGAGTCGGACCCGATCGCGCGCAAGGCGCTGCTGACTTTCGTGGTCATCGGCGCCGGCCCGACCGGCGTGGAAATGGCGGGCACGCTATCGGAAATCGCCCGGCACACCTTGCCCGGCGAGTTTCGCAACATCGATCCCAGCACCGCGCAGATCCTGCTGGTCGAAGGCGGCCCCCGCGTGCTGGCGAGCTTTCCGGAGGAGCTTTCCGAAAAAGCCCGGGCGCAGCTGGCCCACCTCGGCGTGGAAGTCAGGCTCAGCACCCGCGTGACCCACATCGACCGCGAAGGCCTGGACGTCACCGCGCCGGACGGCGACTCGTACCGCATTCCGAGCCGCTGCATGGTGTGGGCCGCCGGCGTCGCGGCCTCGCCCCTGGCGCGCATGCTCGGTACGGCCACCGGCGCCGCGGTGGACCGCGCGGGACGCGTGGCGGTGTCTCCGGACCTGTCCCTGCCCGGGCACCCCGAGATATCGGTGGTCGGCGACATGGCCGCCGCGCTCAGCCACGTGCCCGGCCAGGACGCCAAACCGGTGCCGGGCGTGTCGCCGGGCGCCAAGCAGATGGGCCGCGCCGCCGCCGCCAACATCCTGCGCCGCATCGGCGGCAAGCCGACCGAGCCCTTCCGTTATGCCGACTACGGCAACCTGGCCACCGTCGGCCGGCGTGCCGCCGTGGTGGACCTGGCGGCGCCCTGGGGGCCGCTGCGCTTCTCGGGCACCGGCGCGTGGCTGTTCTGGCTGTTCGCGCACATCTATTTCCTGATCGGCTTCCGCAACCGGGTCGGCGTGCTGTTCGACTGGGCGACGGCGTATTTCCAGTTCCAGCGGCCGGCGCGAATCATCACCGGCGTGCAGCACCCGGCGCCGCGCGGACGCGATCCCGCGCCCTGAAGCGGAGGCTCCCGGGTTTTCTATCATCGCGCCTCGCGTTCATCCAAACGAAGAGGCAGACATGAAGATTTCCCCGACCCTCAAGACCCTGGCCGCCGCCGTCCTGCTGGCCTGCGGCCTGCAGGCGCAGGCCGCTTTCCCGGACAAACCCATCAAGGTCGTGATGGGTTTCCCCGCCGGCGGCCCGCTCGACCAGCATGTGCGCCTGCTCTCCGACCGGCTCCAGGCGGTGCTGGGCCAGCCGCTGATCGTCGACTACAAACCCGGCGCGGGCGGATCGGTCGGCGCCGAGTTCGTCGCCCGCAGCCCGGCGGACGGCTACACGCTGATGCTCGCCAACACCGGCGTTCTGGTGATCAACGGCGGGCTGTACGCCAGGCCGCCTTACGACACCCTGCGCGACTTCGTACCCATCGCCCGCACCGCCCAGCAACCGCTGGCGCTGCTGGTGAACAACGCGGTGCCGGCCAGGACGCTGGCCGAATTCATCGCGTACGCCAAAAAGGAACCGGGCAAGGTCAACTACGGTTCGGCCGGCAACGGCGGCATCTCGCACCTGGTGCCGGAGATGTTCAAGAACGCCACCGGCTTGTTCATGGTGCATATCCCCTATCGCGGCAGCGCGCCGGCCTTTACCGACCTGATGGGCGGGCAGGTGCAGTTCATGGCCGAATCGATTCCGCAGGCCGCCTCGTACGCCAAGCAGGGCAAGGTGCGTGCGCTGGCCGTGACCAGCCGGGAGCGCAACCCGGCGTTGCCCGACGTGCCGACTGCCATCGAGGCCGGCCTGAAAGGCTTCGAGGTGACCGGCTTCTACGGCTTCATGGCGCCCGCCGGCACGCCGCCGGAGGTGGTGGCCAAACTCAGCGACGCCTTCCGCCAGGTGCTCGCCCAGCCCGACCTCCGCACCCGCATGGTGTCCCAGGGCGCGGACCCGGCGTTTCTGGGTAGCGAGGATTTCGGCAAGTTCCTGAGCACAGAAACGCCGAAGTGGCGCAAGGCCGTCAAGGAATCCGGCGCGAAGCTGGACTGAAAACCGGCGCCAGGCCCGTCCTGGTGTGAATTGGTGCGTTGCCGGCGCACCCGGGGACAGTCTTGGTGCATCAAACAGCCCATATCCGGTGCACCGGGCTTGTATACCAGTGGCACGGTTTCTGCTCATCAGTTGCCATGCCCTCCGCAGCCGATATCAGCAGCCGAATCATCGAAGCCGTCATGGCGCAGAAGCTCGCGCCAGGCACCCGCCTGGGTGAGCAGCAACTCGCCATGCTGTTCGACTGCAGCCGGACCATCGTGCGCGAGGCACTGACCCGGCTGGCGACGCGCGGCATCGTCACCGTCAGCGCCCGGCGCGGCTGGTTCGTGGTGGAGCCCTCGCGCGACGAGGCCCGCGAGGCTTTCGAGGCCCGCCGCGTGATCGAGCTGGGCCTCATCCGCGAAATGCCGCCGATGGGCAAGCCGGCCATCAAGCAGCTCCGGCTGCACCTGCAACGCGAGAAGGCCGCGGTCAAGGGCGACGACGTCGGCGCCCGCAGCTTCCTGCTGGGCGATTTCCATGTGTGCCTGGCCGAATGCCTGGGGAACCACCTGCTGGCCGACACGCTGCGCGACTTCACCGCCCGCACCACGCTGATCGCCATGCTGTACCAGTCGTCCCACGACGCGGCGCAGTCCTGCGAGGACCATGTACAGATCGTCGCGGCGCTGGAGGCCGGCGACAGCGCGCTGGCCGAAAGGCTCATGTCGGCGCACATCGGCTCGGTGAAGGACGCCCTGCGCCTGCAACCGGCCGCCGCCGACGACGACCCGCTGAGCGGCCTGCGCGATGCGCTGGCGCCGGTCGAAAAGACCCCTCCCGCCACCGCCCGGCCGCCACCCGCGGCCGGCCCGGCGCCATCCACCGAACCCCCCTCAACCTATCTCGGAGCCTTGTTATGACTTTCGCCCGCCGCCCCCTGGTCCTCGGACTGATCGCAGCCGCCTCCGCGCTGTGCGCCACCGGCGTGCAGGCCCAGGCCGTGCTGGACAACGTGATGAAGTCCAAAACCATCAAGATCGCCATCCCGACCGACTACCCGCCCTACGGCTTCGTCGGCACCGACATGGCGCCCCAGGGGCTGGACATCGACATGGCCCGCCTCATCGCCGCCAAGCTGGGCGTCAAGGCCGAACTGATCCCGGTGACCAGCGCCAACCGCATTCCCTACCTGCAGACCGGCAAGGCCGACATCGTCATTTCCACGCTGGGCAAGAACCCCGAGCGCGAGAAGGTGCTCGATTTCTCCGCCGCCTATGCGCCCTTCTTCCAGGCCGTGTTCGCGCCCAAGAGCCTCAACGTGAAGACCTACGCCGACCTGGCCGGCAAGACCGTCGCGGTGACCCGCGGCGCGATGGAGGACCAGGAGCTGAACAAGGTCATCCCGGCGGGTGTCGACGTGCGCCGCTTCGAGGACAACAACGCCACCATCGCCGCCTACGTGGCCGGCCAGACCCAGGCCATCGCCACCAGTGCCTCGGTGGCCGGCAACATGATGGCCAAGAACCCCAAGATCGGCGCCGAATACAAGCTGCTGCTCAAGGAGAGCCCCAACTTCGTCGGCATGAACAAGGGCGAGGACGCCCTGAAGACCAAGGTCAACGGGATCATCGCCGCGGCCAAGGCCGACGGCACCCTGGACAAGATGTCCAAGAAGTGGCTCGGCCGCCCGGCCGGCGACCTGCCGCTCTGATCCCCGCCTGACACCGGCGGCCCCCGCCCGGCGCGGGTGCCTTCCGGCCGTCTCGAGAACAACGAATCTGAGGGAGAGCGCATGCGCATCGAACTGGACTTCCCGGCCGTACTGGCCGAATGGCCGCTGCTGCTGACCGGCGTGGCCTGGACGGTGGGCCTGACCGCCGTCGCCACCGTCATCGGCCTGGTGCTGGGCGTGGCCTTCGCCTGGGCGCGAGCCAGCGGGCCGACATGGATGAAGCTGGTGGTCGGCACCTATGTGGAGCTGATCCGCAACACGCCCTTCATCGTGCAGCTGTTCTTCATCTTCTTCGGGCTGCCGGCGGCCGGCGTCAAGCTGACGCCCGAGACCGCCGCGATCATCGCGATGGTGATCAACCTCAGCGCCTACGCCACCGAGATCATCCGCGCCGGCATCGCCGCCACGCCGCCCGGCCAGATCGAGGCCGCGCAGAGCCTGGCCATGGGCCGCATGCAGATCTTCACCCGGGTGGTGCTGCCGCCGGCGCTCGGCAAGGTGTGGCCGGCCATGACCGGGCAGATCATCATCGTGATGCTCGGCTCGGCGGTGTGCGGGCAGATCTCCGTGCCCGAGCTGAGCTACGCGGCCAACCTGATCCACAGCCGCAATTTCCGGGCGTTCGAGGCGACCATCGTCGCCACGCTGACCTACCTGGTGCTGGCGATCCTGCTGCGCCGCCTGCTCAACTGGGCCGGCCCGCGCCTGCTCTTCGGGAGATAAGCATGGTCGAGTTCACCCTCTGGGACATCGTTCGCAACCTGCTGCTGGCGGCGCGCTGGACGGTCGCCCTGTCGCTGGTCGCCTTCGTCGGCGGCAGCGTGGTCGGGCTGGCGCTGCTGGTGCTGCGCCTGGCGCGCGGCGGCATCGCCCGGCGTTTCGTCGCCGGCTACGTGCAGCTGTTTCAAGGGACGCCGCTGCTGATGCAGCTGTTCCTGGCGTACTTCGGCATCGCCCTGCTGGGCATCGACACCTCGCCCTGGGTGTCCGCCGCCGTCGCCCTGACGCTCTACAGCAGCGCCTATCTCACAGACATCTGGCGCGGCTGCGTCGAGGCGGTGCCGAAAGGCCAGTGGGAGGCCTCGGGCAGCCTGGCACTGTCGTTTCGCGAGCAGTTGCGCCACGTGATCCTGCCGCAGGCCTCGCGCCTGGCCATCGCACCCACCGTGGGCTTCCTGGTGCAGGTGGTCAAGGGCACGGCGCTGGCATCGGTGATCGGCTTCGTCGAGCTGACCAAGGCCGGCAGCATGATTTCCAACGCCACCTTCCAGCCCTTCGTCGTCTACAGCTGCCTGGCGCTGATGTATTTCGCGCTGTGCTTTCCCATCAGCCTTTGCGCCCGTGTCCTGGAAAGGAAACTGAACCATGCCAACCGCCGTTGATTCCATCGCCGACGCCGCCAAGCCCAAGGCCGCGCCGGGCGCTTCCATCATTTCGATCCACGGCCTGCGCAAGTCGTACGGGACCAACGAGGTGCTCAAGGGCATCGACCTGCAGGTGGCTCGCGGCGAGGTCATCGCCATCATCGGCAAGAGCGGCTCGGGCAAGAGCACGCTGCTGCGCTGCATCAACGGCCTGGAAGTCTTTCAGGACGGCGCCCTGACGGTGGACGGCCAGCCCCTGGTGTACGACAGCCCGCAGGCCATGCGCGCGCTGCGCCAGCGGGTGGGCATGATCTTCCAGGGCTTCAACCTGTTCCCGCACCTCACCGTGGGCCGCAACGTGATGCTGGCGCCGACGCTGGTCAAGAAGACACCGACCGCGCAGGTCACGGCGCTGGCGAAGAAGCTGCTGGACCGGGTCGGCCTGGGCGAGAAGTTCGACGCCCGTCCGGACCAGCTTTCCGGCGGCCAGCAGCAGCGCGTGGCGATCGCCCGCGCCCTGGCGATGGAGCCGGCCGTGCTGCTGTGCGACGAAATCACCTCCGCCCTCGATCCCGAACTGGTCGGCGAGGTGCTGCGGGTGGTGGAGTCCCTGGCAGCCGAGGGCATGACGCTGCTGATGGTCACGCACGAGATGGCTTTTGCCCGCAAGGTGGCCGACCGGGTGATCTTCATGCACCAGGGCCGGGTGCACGAATCCGGCTCGCCCACCGAGCTGTTCGGCAACCCGCAGACGCCGGAACTCAGGCAGTTCCTGTCTTCCCTGCACGACTGAAACCGGCGCGGCCCGGAGGCACCCGCCACCAGGCCAGCATCACCACCGCCGCGAAGGCGGTGTACAGCAGCACGAAGGCCCAGGGCGGCGCCTGCCAATACAGCAGGCGCTGCAGCCAGTCCTCGATGAATCCGCGTTGATAGACGCCCTGCCGCGCCTGAAACCGCAGCCACGATTCCAGCACCGTCAGCGGGCACGCGACCCCCAGCCAGGCCTGCGCCGCCACGTAGACGATGGCGCCGAGATGCGCCAGCCGGAAAGTCCAGCCCCGCACCCATCCCCAGCCGCGCCAGGCGCCGCAGAAGATCGCCGCCAGGCCCAGCACGATGAACAGCACCACGGCGACGTGCAGCCCCAGGACGGCATCGGCCAGCCAGCGGTAGGTGTCGGGTGAAAACATGGCGCATTCTGTCGCGACCGCTCTAGACTTGCGGATCGCTGAAAGACAGCCCCCAGATTTCCCGGAGTTTTTCCATGGCCTTCCTGCCCTCCCGTCTCACGCTGGCCCTGGCCGCCGCGCTTTTCGCCACCGCCGCCGCCGCGCAGGCCGACAAGCCGCTGCGCATCGTCGTGCCCTTCGCGGCCGGCGGCTCGCAGGACGTCATCGCGCGTTACCTCGGCAGCAAGATCTCGGTGAAGCTGGGCTTTCCGGTGATCGTCGACAACCGGGCCGGCGCGGGCGGCATCGTGGCCGCCGACTACGTCGCCAAATCGACCGACGGCGCCACCCTGCTGATGGCCACCGGCGGCGCCATCACCGTGGCGCCGCATCTGCAGAAACTGCCCTACGACCCACGCCGCGACCTGCAGTCGGTGGCCCTCGTGGCCGATACGCCGATGACGCTGGCGGTACGCAGCGACAGCCCCTACAAGACCCTGGCCGACCTGCTGAAAGAGGCCCGGCGCACGCCCGGCCGGATCAGCTATGCCAGCACCGGCAACGGCTCGGTGTCGCACCTGACCGGCGCCCTGCTGGCGCAGGCGTCGGGCACCGAACTGCTGCACGTGCCCTATCGCGGCGCCGCCCCCGCGCTGACCGACCTGCTCGGCGGCCAGGTGAGCATGATCGTCACCAGCGCGGCCAGCATCGACCCGATGGTCGAGAGCGGCAAGGCACGGGTGCTGGGCACCTTCTCGAAGGAGCGCCTGAGCGAGCTGGGCCATCCGCCCACCGTCAACGACGCCAGCGGCCTGAAGGGCATGGACGTTCCCGTGTGGGTCGGCCTGATGGGCCCGACCCACACGCCGCCGGAGCGGCTGGAGAAAATCGTCTCCGCGCTGATCGAGGCCTGCAGGCTGCCGGAGACCAAAGAGCAGTTCGCCCGTATCGGCGCGGTCAATACCTGCGGCGGCAAGGCCGAGATGGAAAAGGTCGTCGCACAGGACGATGCCCGCTGGGAAAAGGTCATCCGCACCGGCGGCATCAAGGTCGAATAACGCGTCGCCACCATGAAAAAAAGCCGGCGCTGAACGCCGGCTTTTTGTCTTGGCCCGGTGGCGGAAAATCAGTCCAGGCTGATGTTCGCGCCCTTGGCCACCTCGGCCCATTTCAGCCGGTTCTCGTGCACCGTCTTCTTGAACTGGGCGGGCGACTCGATGCGGATGCTGTTGCCCTGCGCCTCGAACTTTGCCCGGATATCGGGCTGCTGCATCACCGAGCCGATGGCCTCGTTGAGCCTGGTGACGATGGCCGGGTCGGTGCCCTTAGGCGCAAAAACCGCGAACCAGATCGAGCTGTCGAAGCCCTGCGTGCCCGGCACGCCGCTCGACGCGATGGTCGGCACTTCCTTCACCGCCTCGACCGGCTTGATGGTCGTCACGCCCAGCAGCCGCACCTTGCCGGCCTTGTACTGCGGCAGCACCGTCTGCACCTGATTCATGATGCAGCAGGTCTCGCCCCGGGTGACCGAGGTGATGGCTTCCGGACCGCCCTTGTAGGGCACGTGCACCATCTGCAGGCCGGTGCGCGCGTTGAACTCCGCAAACGCCATGTGGGTGCCGGCGCCGTTGCCGGTGGAGGCGTAGTTGTACTTGCCGGGGTTGGCCTTGACGATGTCGACGAACTCCTTGACCGTCTTCACGTCGATCACGTCGGGGTTGACGACCAGCACGTTGGACACGTCCAGCACCGGAGCCACCGGTACGAAGTCGGCCTCGACGTCGAAGGGCAGCTTTTTGTAGATGGCCGCATTGCTGCCGTGGGTGGCAGCCGTACCGAAAGCCAGGGTGTAGCCGTCCGGCCGGGCATGCGCCACGTACTCGCTGGCGATGTTGCCGGCGGCGCCCGACTTGTAATCGATGATGACCGTCTGGCCGAGTTTTTTGGACAGGGGTTCCTGGATGCTGCGCGCCACCACGTCCACGCCCGATCCCGCCGGGAAACCCATGATCAGGGTGATGGGCTTGGTGGGCCATTCCTGGGCCGCCACGCGCAGGGCGACGCCAGCGGCGCAGAGGCCCAGCGCCAGGGGCAGCGCCGCATGGCGCGAAAAAGAGAGAGCGGTGTTTTTCATGAAACCTGTCAAGGCAACGTTCGTGCCAAACCAACGAAACACGAAGTTAACACCGCTCTGCTGATGCGTTATCTGGCTTTCTCATCAGCCAGATCGAAAAACGACTAAGCGGCGGATGGCTCCGGATGAACCGCTTCGCCCAGGTTCAGCATCAATCGGTTGGCCCAGGCAAACAGCGCCACCGAGTGGATCAGGTCGTGTATTTCCAGGTCGCTCAAGCCCACCGCCTGGAGCGAATGGATGTGCTCCGCACCGACCGCCTCCGGCGTGATGCCCAGCACGATCGAGAAAGCCACGATGGCCTTTTCGCGCGGCGTGGTGCCGGCGGAGTGCGGGTCGAGGAAGACCTGCTCGATGACGTCGGTACGCTTGGCCAGTTGCTCGAAACGCTGGGCATGCACCGAGGTGCAGTAGACGCAGCCGTTGACCACGGATTCGACCGTGGCGCCCAGTTCCCTTTCGGCGCGGGGCATGCCGCCGGGCGCGAACATGATCGCGTTGAAGGCGATGGAACGCTGCTTGAGGATCTCGGGCTGGTGGGCCAGCAGCAGGAAGTAGGCGGAGGTCTTGGCGGCCGGGCTCATCTCTTCCAGCGCCGCGACCTGCTCCGGGCTGGCGCTGGCGAACTCGACCGTGTCCAGCCAGGCATCCCAGGACAGCACCTCGTTGGTGAAGCCGTTGATGCGGATCGGGCCGGTGCGGGGTGCCGCGGCGGCCGTGGGGGCAGGCTCGGCATCGGGCAGCGCCGGCGCGGATGGGGGTCGGCCCTCTTCGGCGGCGACCATGGCCTTCAGGCCCGCGACCGCGCGGATCTGGTACGACAGGAAGGAGATCAGCTGGCCGAGGGCGACCACCGCCGGCGTGCTGAGGCCCACGTCGGTCAGCGCTTCGACCGCGGCACGGTCGCCTTCGATGGGCTTGGTGATCAGCTTGCCGGTAAAGGCGAGGATGGTTTCCAGGCGCCTGTCGGCCAACGCCGGCAGCGGCGTACCGGCATCGACCGCGTCGACCAGCGCGGCGTCGGTGTGAAGCGCGACGAGGCGGCTGCGGTAGAGCGCGGCCAGGTTTTCCGAGCGGGACAGCCGGCAGGCATGCAGCGCCACGAGCAGCCTTTCGGCGACGGTGATGTCCGGCACGCTGTCGGCGAACAGGCCTTCGTAGCTGCCCTGGGTGGCGGTGACCACTTTCTGGCGCTCGTGGCGCACGGCGTGCACCGGATGGCCCGGAGCCAGCGGCACGACGCCGTCGATGATGTCGGGGACGGGGAGTACGTTTTCAGTCATGGCGATGGGTTGGCGGATTCAGGAAATGGTGAGGGGCGGCAGGATGTGATCGGTGCTCGCGGGCACCCACTCGTCGCCGAACAATTCGGGTTCATCGTAAGCCAGCACCTGGGCGAATTGCTGCTCGAAGTCCTCGCGGTAGAACAGCCCGGCGATGCCGCCGGCCAGGCGTCGGGCGCCTTCGCTGATGGCCGGGATGTCGCCCGACACGGTGCCGTGCGACAGCGCCGCCGGGTAGCAGAAACAGTGGATGCGGTCGATGCCCGGGCATTCGCCGGCGGTCTTTTCCCGAAGCTCGAATGCCGGGCCCAGGTCGGGCGAGTCGTCGAGTTCCTGGTCTTCTTGGCCGGGCGCAGGGCGGAAGCGCTGACTCCAGGCGCGCACATGCGGCGCGATGGCCGCGAACTCCGGGCGGCTGAACCAGTCGATGCGGAATCCGGTGGCGACGATGAGGAAATCGGCCTCGAAGCCGCCCTTCGGCGTGTCGATCAGCAATTGACCGCCCTGCTCCGCCACGCCCAGGATCGCGCAGCCGAAGTTGAACCGCACGTTGGGGAAGGCCGACACCCGCAGGGTGCTGCCACGCGGCGGCGGCACGTTGACCTTGTTGATGTAGGCGCGGATACGCCACTTGTTTTCGTCCGGCAGGTCGTAGTGGCCCTGCACCAGCCCGGGCGAGCCGGCGCCCTTGCCCTTGTTGACGCGCGGCAGGTCGTCGCGGCGGATCAGCAGGTCGACGCTGGCCGCACCCATTTCCAGGGCGGTCGCGGCGCTGTCCATCGACGAAGAACCCGCGCCGACCACCGCGACCCGCTTGCCGGCCAGCTTCGAATAATCCATGGCATCGGACGAATGCGCCCAGCGTTCGCCGCGCGGCAGGCCGCGCACGAATGCCGGAACGGCCGCACCGCCCAGGCCGTCGCGGCCGGTGGCCAGCACCACGCGGCGCACCAGCACGCTGGCGTCGCCCGCGGGCGTGCGGATGTCGAGCCGCACCAGGTGGTCGGGGCGCGGCACGATCGCGGTGACACGCGTGTCGTTGCGCACGTCGACGGCCATGACGCGGCGGTACCAGCGCAGGTAGTCCATCCATTGCAGGCGGGGGATCTTGTCGAGCGCTGCCCAGGCCTGCACGCCGAACTGCGCCTCGAACCAGGCGCGAAAGGTGAGCGCCGGCAGGCCCATGGCGGGGCCGGTGAGCTCCTTGGGCGAGCGCAGCGTTTCCATGCGCGCGGTGGTGGCCCAGGGGCCTTCGTAGCCGGCCGGAGCCCGGTCGACGACGACCGCGTCGATGCCCTGCTGCGCCAGGCCGACGGCGGCGGCCAGGCCGGCCTGGCCGCCGCCGATGACGACTACGTCCAGCACGGCCTGGTCGCCTTCGGTGCGCGACGCCATCCAGCGTTTGGCCGGCCAGCCGAGGTATTGCAGGTCTTGCGCCAGCCGGCGCTCGAGGGCGGCGAGGCCTTCGGCCGCATCGGGGGCGGATGTCGGGTAGGTCGGAGAAGTGCGGTTGGATTCCATCGGGGAGCGATTTTCGCGCCTGCTGCAAGACAGGCGCCTGCGTGCGGTCTCGTGCGCCGGGCGGCGCGCCGACAGGATAGAACGCCGGCGCGCGGTAGTTTTGCTTAAATTTCCGTCGAATCCGATGCACCAAGCAAAATAATGCTCCCGACCATCATTTCCACGAACAAGATTTACCCATGGCCACTATGGACAAGACGGACCGGGCCATCCTGGAGATATTGCAGGTGAACGCCATGGCCTCCCTGCAGGAGATCAGCGAGGCCGTCAGCCTCTCGACCACGCCGTGCTGGCGGCGCATCCAGCGGCTGGAACGCGAGGGCTATATCCGCCAGAGGGTCGCGCTGCTCGACGCCGACAAACTCAATGTCGGCGTGACCGTCTTCGTGTCGGTCCGCACCCGGGAGCACAACGACAAGTGGTTTCGCCAGTTCACCGCGGTGGTGGCGTCGATTCCCCAGATCGTCGAGTTCTATCGCATGAGCGGCGAGGTCGACTACCTGCTGAGGGTGGTGGTGCCGGATATCCGGGGCTACGACGCGGTCTACAAACGCCTGATCGGCGAGATCGAGCTGTCCGACGTCAGCTCCAGCTTCGCCATGGAGCAGATCAAATACACGACCGCCCTGCCCCTGGACTACGCTTGAACCCAAGTCTTTTATAAGACTTAGAAACGTCCCCCACTCGAAAACGCCTATTTTTTGGCGACAATTCGGTTTGACGCGACGTTGCTCCAGGCCTTCCTGATGCGCTTCGCCGGACGTTGGCCGAACCCCGCCCTTGGCGCCGTTCGGTGTTTTCTCAACCCCGTTGCCACAGCGGATCGCAAGGCCCGCAAAGATTCAATCGACATGTCCACCACTGCCAAGATCATCTACACCCTGACCGACGAAGCGCCCGCGCTGGCCACCCGTTCGCTGCTGCCCATCGTCCAGGCCTTTGCAAAATCCGCTGGCATCGTGGTCGAGACGCGCGATATCTCCCTGGCCGGCCGCATCCTGGCGGCCTTCCCCGACTACCTGACCGAAGGCCAAAAGGTCGGCGACGCGCTGGCCGAACTGGGCAAGCTGGCGACCACGCCCGAAGCCAACATCATCAAGCTGCCCAACATCAGCGCGTCGATGCCGCAGCTGAAGGCGGCCATCGCCGAGCTGCAGGCCCAGGGCAACCGGATTCCCGCCTATCCGGACGAAATCAAGTCGGATGCCGACAAGGACGTCAAGGCGCGCTACGACAAGATCAAGGGCAGCGCCGTGAACCCGGTTCTTCGCGAAGGCAATTCCGACCGCCGGGCACCGCTGTCGGTCAAGAACTACGCCCGCAAGCATCCGCACAAGATGGGCGCGTGGGCTTCGGACAGCAAGTCGCACGTTTCCAGCATGGACGACGGCGACTTCTACGGCAGCGAAAAGTCGGCGCTCATCGAGGCCGCGGGCTCGGTGAAGATCGAACTGACCAAGGCCGACGGCAGCAAGCAGGTGCTGAAGGAAAAAACCGCCGTCAAGGCCGGCGAAATCATCGACGCGGCCGTGCTCGGCAAGAACAAGCTGCGCGCCTTCATCGAGGCCCAGGTGGCCGATGCCAAAGCCAAGGGCGTGCTGTTCTCGATGCACCTGAAGGCCACCATGATGAAGGTCTCCGACCCCATCATCTTCGGCCACGGCGTGGAGGTTTTCTACAAGGACGTGCTGACCAAGCACGCCACGCTGCTGCAGCAGGTGGGTTTCGACGCCAATAACGGCATCGGCGACCTGTACGCCAAGATCAAGTCGCTGCCGGCCGAGCACCAGGCTGCCATCGAGGCCGACATCCAGGCCGCCTACGAGACCCTGCCCGCGCTGGCCATGGTCAACTCGGACAAGGGCATCACCACCCTGCACGTGCCGAGCGACGTCATCGTCGACGCTTCCATGCCCGCCATGATCCGCGACAGCGGCAAGATGTGGAACGCCAAGGGCGACCTGCAGGACACCAAGGCCATCATCCCGGACCGCAGCTACGCCGGTGTGTACGCCACCGTCATCGAGGACTGCAAGAAGAACGGCGCCTTCGACCCGGTCACCATGGGCACCGTGCCCAACGTCGGCCTGATGGCGCAAGCCGCCGAAGAATACGGCTCGCACGACAAGACCTTCGAGATCGCCGCCGCCGGCACGGTCGATGTCACCGACGAATCCGGCAAGGTGCTGCTGACGCAGGCCGTCGAGGCCGGCGACATCTTCCGCATGTGCCAGACCAAGGACGCCCCCATCCAGGACTGGGTCAAGCTGGCCGTCGACCGCGCCCGCGCCTCCAGCACGCCCGCCGTGTTCTGGCTGGACGACCAGCGCGCCCACGACGCGCAGATCATCGCCAAGGTGCAGAAGTACCTGAAGGACCACGACACCAGCGGCCTGGACATCCAGATTCTGTCGCCCGTCGCCGCCACGCAGCTGTCCATCGACCGCATCCGTGCCGGCAAGGACACCATCTCGGTCACCGGCAATGTGCTGCGCGACTACCTGACCGACCTGTTCCCCATCATGGAACTGGGAACCAGCGCCAAGATGCTGTCCATCGTGCCGCTGATGGCCGGCGGCGGCCTGTTCGAGACCGGCGCGGGCGGCTCGGCCCCCAAGCACGTTCAGCAGTTCGTCGAGGAAGGTTTCCTGCGCTGGGATTCGCTGGGTGAGTTCATGGCGCTGGCGGCGTCGCTCGAGCACCTGGGCCGCGCTTATGACAACCCGAAGGCGCTGCTGCTGTCCAAGACCCTGGACGAAGCCACCGGCAAGTTCCTGGACACCGACAAGTCGCCCTCCCGCAAGGTCGGCGGCCTGGACAACCGCGGCAGCCACTTCTACCTGGGCCTGTACTGGGCACAGGCGCTGGCCGCCCAGACCGAGGACCGGGAGCTGGCTGCCCAGTACGCGGCACCGGCCAAGGCTTTGGCCGACAACGAAGCCAAAATCGTCGAAGAACTGGCTGCCGCGCAAGGCAAGCCGGTGGACATCGGCGGTTATTTCAATCCCAACGAAGCCAAGGCCCGCACCGCGATGCGCCCCAGCGCCACGCTGAACTCGGCGCTGGACGCGATCAAGTAACGCTTTTAGAGCCTTTCGGCATCGAGCCGGCGATCCTTTTCGGATCGCCGGCTTTTTTATTGCCGAGATATTTGCAGCGCCGACGCGCGGTGTGCGCGCCTACGCCGCTCGCCAGTGGCGCGGATAATGCCTGCGCTGATTTGTCTGGCAAACAAACCAAAGCGACAGGCAAACAAATGAATATTTAAATCAATATTTTATTGACGACCGCCAATGCAAGTCGTACGCTCCGGCCGCGATCCCGCATATTGTTTTGACTCCCAACCAGTTTGGAGGAAAAGCCATGAGCAGCTCTTTAAAAAGCCCGCGCGGCCACGGCGCTACCGATCGAGGTTTATTGGAGGCGGCTCACGCCACGGCCTCCAACCAGATTAATCGACGCGCATTCGAGGGACGTTTTGGCAGGATGTTCCCCGATCTGCCCGCCGCGATATTCTTCTACGACGAGCTTAAAACGCTGGCGACCGACATGGGAGTCGATGCCAAAGCCGAACCCGACCAGACCCCGGAAACCTCGGCAGACAGCGAGGAAAACTTCGGCCTGCCCGCCGGCTACACCTATTTCGGCCAGTTCGTGGACCACGACATGACTCTGGACGCGGTGAGCCTGTCGATGCAGCAGGAAGACCTGAACGCCGTAGAGAACTTTCGGACACCGGCCCTCGACCTGGATTCGCTCTACGGGCGCGGCCCGGCCGACCAGCCCTATATGTACGACGAACACGAACGCCTTTTTTTGTTGGGCGACCGCATGTTGACGTCTGGCGAAGCCGGTGCCGATATTGCTCCGGACCTTCCGCGCTTCAAGACGCGGGCGATTATCGGAGACAAGCGCAACGACGAAAACGTCATCGTTTCGCAACTGCATGGATTATTTCTGAGACTGCACAACAAAATCGCGTCCATGTGTCCGAAATTGGATTTCAATGCGGTGCGCCAGCAGGTGCGATGGCATTATCAATGGCTGGTTTTGTTCGATTATCTTCCGCGCATCCTCGGAAAATCCCTGATCGACGAACTGGTTCCCACGATCGGCGTCAAACCGGTCTTGAAGCATTTCAAGTTTGCCGTCACGGCTTTCATGCCGGTGGAATTTTCGGGAGCCGTCTATCGATTCGGCCACAGCATGGTCCGGCCCATTTACCGCCTGAACTGCGCCGACGATATCGGCGGGCCTGACGGAGACAAGGCCCGCCGCCTGGTCTTCAACCAGACCGATGGCGCCACCGCGGGCAGTGGCAAGGGACTCAACGGCTTCGGCGTCTTCGATCAGGGGCTCGGCATCGACTGGTCCCTGTTCTTCGAAACGCCGGGTCGCACGCTCGAGGGCGAGATCGGCAGGGGCAAGGCGCGCATCCAGCCGGCCTACAAGATCGATACGTCGCTGGTCTTTCCGCTGACGCGCCTGCCGGAATTTTCACGCCCCGACGGGGAGCCGATCGGTACCGAAATGACCAACGTCCTGGCGTTTCGCAACATGCAGCGCGGCATGATGCTGCTGCTGCCTTCGGGCCAGTCGATCGCCGTCGCCATGGGCTGCACCGTGATCGCCGACGAGGACCTCATCGTCGAAAAAGCCGACGCACAGCATCTTCGAAGCGTTCCCGGGGCGAAGCCCTTGCGCTGCATCACCACCGGCCGGCCGCGCATGGCTGGCAGCGCGCCGCTGTGGTTCTATGTCCTGGCGGAGGCGCGCCACGGCTGGCGAAAGGACGCGGAAGCCTACATGGCAGCCCATCCCCAGATGGATGCCGCCACGCGCGACGCCGCCATCGACCGTATTCCGGTGCGGCTGGGCGACGTCGGAGGGCGCATCGTCGCGGAGGCATTCGTGGGCTTGCTGGCCGGCGACACGCGTTCGCTGCTCAACGAAGGTTCGCGCTTCTGCCCGATGTTCGGCGCGGAACGCGGCGACCGCTTCCAGCGCTTCACCATGGGCGACCTGGTGACCGCGATGGCAAGTCCCTAGTCCCTAGTCCCTCACCCGCCCCCGCAGGCTCTTGGTCTCCGAGCGCAGGCTCTTGCCCTCGAGCCGGCGCATCTTCGAGCCGTAAGTGGGCTTGGTGGCGCGCCGGGTGACGGGCACCACGGCCGCCGCGTCCACCACCGCCTGCAACCGTGCCAGCGCATCCGAGCGGTTCATTTCCTGGGTGCGGTGCTGTTGCGCCTTGAGCACCAGCACGCCTTCGCGGGTGATGCGGTTGTCGGACATGGCCAGCAGCCGCTCCTTGACGTCGTCGGGCAGCGAGCTGGCCGGGATGTCGTAGCGCAGGTGCACCGCGCTCGAAACCTTGTTTACGTTCTGCCCGCCCGCGCCCTGCGCCCGGATGGCGGTGCAGACCACTTCGCTCTCATCGACCAATACGGGCTTGACTATCATGTGCGGCGACTGTAGCCGCACTCCGCATAGACTCGGGCACGCCACATCGGTGCACTTTGTCACCCGAGACATGACCCCCATCATCAACAGCCTGCTGGATACCGACCTCTACAAATTCACGATGTGGCAGGCCATCCTGCACCGACATCCGCAGAACGAGGCCGAATACACGTTTACCTGTCGCAACCCGACGGCGTATCCGCTGGCCGCCCTGGTGGGCGAACTCAACGAACAGCTCGACCATCTCTGCAGCCTCCGGGTAACGCCTGCCGAACAGGCCTACCTGCGCGGACTCCGCTTCATGCGCAGCGATTTCATCGACTACCTGCGCATCTTCAGCTTCCAGCGCGAGTTCATCCGCGCCTACGCAGACGGCGAACACCTGCGTATCGAGGTCAAGGGGCCGCAGGTGCACGTGATGGGCTTCGAGATCTTCGTGCTGTCGATCGTCAACGAGCTGTACTTCCGCCGTTTCGACCAGGAAGCGGCACTGGTCGAAGGCCGCAAGCGCCTGGCCGGGAAGATCGAGCTGATCAAGTCTTTCGAGGCCGAACCCGACCGTCGCCATCCCTTCGAGTTTTTCGATTTCGGCGTGCGCCGCCGTTTTTCGCGCACCTGGCAGACCGAGGTGGTGCAGGTGCTCAAGGACCAGGCCATGCCCTTCTTCCGCGGCACCTCCAACGTGGCGCTGGCGAAAGAACTCGACCTGGTGCCGATCGGCACCATGGCCCACGAATACCTGCAGACCTACCAGGCCCTCGGCGTGCGGCTGCGCGATTTCCAGCGCGCCGCGCTGGAAGACTGGGTGCAGGAATACCGCGGCGACCTGGGCATCGCGCTCACCGACGTGATCGGCATGGACGCCTTCCTGGCCGACTTCGACCTGTATTTCGCCAAGCTCTTCGACGGCCTGCGCCACGACTCGGGCGACCCGGTGGTATGGGGCGAGAAGGCCCTGGCCCACTACGCCAAGCTGCGCCTGGACGCCCACACCAAGCGCCTGGTGTTCTCCGACGGCCTGAACCTGCCGTCGGCGATGTCGCTCTACCGGCATTTCGGCGACCGGGTGAACCTGGGTTTCGGCATCGGCACCAATCTGACCAACGACATGGGCATCAAGACGCTGAACATCGTCATGAAGCTCACCTCGTGCAACGGCCAGACGGTGGCCAAGCTGTCCGACTCGCCCGGCAAGACGCTGTGCGACGACCACACCTTTCTGGCCTATCTCGCGCAGGTCTTCAAGGTGGCTGCACCGCCGGTGCCCACGCCCTGATTGGCCCGGCGCCTCCCGATCTCCCCGGCGGGGACACGGCTGTCCGGTCCACGCCAAAATAGCGTGATGACCGTAGATACCCTTTCGCCTCCTTCCGCCGCCGTCGATCTCGGCCTGGCCTGGCAGCCGGGCTTCGCCGCCCTCGGCCCCCGCTTCTCGACCGCATTGCCTGCCTATCCTTTGTCGGCGCCCTATCTGGTGGGCGCAAGCCCAACGGCAGCGGCATTGCTGGGTTTGCCCGCCACGCGGCTGGCCGATGCCGAAGTGGTCGAGGCCCTGGCCGGAAGCCGTCCCATCGAAGGTGCTTCGCCGGTGGCCACCGTCTACAGCGGACACCAGTTCGGCCAGTGGGCCGGGCAGCTGGGCGACGGGCGCGCATTGCTGCTGGGCGAGGTGGCCGCGCCGGGCGGGCCGCTGGAAGTGCAGTTCAAGGGTGCCGGCCGGACGCCTTATTCGCGCGGTGGCGACGGCCGGGCCGTGCTGCGGTCCAGCATCCGCGAATTCTTGTGCAGCGAGGCGATGGCCGCACTCGGCATCCCGACCACCCGCGCCCTGTGCGTGACCGGCTCCGATGCACCGGTGCGCCGCGAAGAGATCGAGACCGCCGCGGTGGTCACCCGGCTTTCTCCGAGCTTCATCCGTTTCGGCCATTTCGAGCACTTTGCCGCGCGGGACGATACGGATGCACTGCGCACGCTGGCCGACCATGTCATCGACCGCCATTACCCGCACTGCCGCCCCGGCGACGGCTTCGACGGCAATGCGTACGCGGCGCTGTTGGCCGAGGTCACCACCCGCACCGCGGGCATGGTGGCGCAGTGGCAGTCCGTGGGTTTCTGCCACGGCGTGATGAACACCGACAACATGAGCATCCTCGGGCTCACGATCGACTACGGCCCGTTCCAGTTTCTCGACGGCTTCGACCCCAAGCACATCTGCAACCACAGCGATACCCAGGGCCGCTATGCGTACGACCAGCAGCCGCAGGTCGCCTACTGGAACCTGTTTTGCCTGGGCCAGGCACTGATGCCGCTCATCGGCGAAACCGAGCTCGCCATGCGGGCCCTCGAGCCCTTCAAGTCGCGCTTTCCGGAGGAATACCTGGCGCGCATGCAGATCAAGCTGGGGCTGACATCCCTGGTCGACGCGGATCGCGTACAGCTCGACGAGTTGTTGCGGCTGCTGGCGGCCCACCGGATCGACTGGACCATCTTCTGGCGTCGCCTGTCGAATTTCGTGGCCGGCGGCGCGCTGGAGCCGTTGCGCGACCTGTTCCTGGACCGCGAAGGCTTCGACGCCTGGCTGACCCGTTACCAGGTGCGGGTGGCCAGCGTCGGACGCGCAGACGCTGGCCGCAGGATGCTGGCAGTCAATCCCAAGTTCGTGTTGCGCAACCACTTGGGCGAACTCGCCATACGGCATGCGCGGCAGAAAGACTACAGCGGCGTCGAAACCTTGACGACGCTGCTGAGCGCCCCATTTGACGAACATCCGGGTTTCGAAAGCTACGCCGACTTCCCGCCCGACTGGGCATCCTCCATCGAAATCAGCTGCTCCTCATGACCGACCACAACACCCCCGACTCTCCCGACACTTCCAACATCCCCAAGACCGCGCCGCCCCGCGACGACGCCGACTGGCAGGCCCGCCTGGCCGCCAAAAATGCCGAACCCCGCGCCTACGAGATCACGCGCCAGGCCTCCACCGAGCGCCCTTTCACCGGCAAGTACAACGCCGTGTGGGCCGATGGCAGCTATCACTGCATCGTGTGCGGCTCCAAGCTGTTCGATTCGTCCACCAAGTTCGACGCCGGCTGCGGCTGGCCGAGCTTTTCGCTGGCGGTTCCGGGCGCGGTCAAGGAGATCGTCGACCGCAGCCACGGCATGGTGCGCACCGAAAGTGTCTGTGCCAATTGCGAGGCGCACCTGGGGCATGTGTTTCCGGACGGCCCGGGCCCGGAAGGCCTGCGCTACTGCATGAACTCGGCTTCGCTCGACTTTTCTCCGCAGTCCTCTTGACACCTGTCGCTTCACCGGGATTTGCCGGGGCGGCAGGCACAATACCGGCTTGGGTCGAACCCGACCTCAGCCGTCTTTTCTACACCCCGGTATGAAGATTCTTCTCGACTTCTTTCCCATCATCCTGTTCTTCGTCGCCTTCAAGCTCGGCGGCATCTACGTGGCAACCGGCATCGCCATCGCGGCGACGGTCCTGCAGATCGGATATTTCTACTTCCGCAAGGGAAAGATCGAACCCATGCAGTGGGTGAGCCTGGTGGTCATCGTCCTGTTCGGGGGCGCCACGCTCATCGCGCACAACGAAGAGTTCATCAAGTGGAAGCCCACGGTGCTGTACTGGGTGATGGGCCTGACACTCGCCGGCGGCCAGTTGCTGTTCAAGAAAAACCTGCTCAAGTCGCTCATGGGCGCGCAGATGCAGCTGCCCGACGCCGCATGGCGTGTCACCAACTGGAGCTGGGCCGGTTTCTTTACCGTGATGGGCGCGCTCAACCTTTGGGTGGCCTACAACTTCGATACCGATACCTGGGTCAATTTCAAGCTGTTCGGCGGCATGGGGCTGATGCTGGTTTTTGTCGTCATCCAGGGCCTGTACCTGGGGCGGCACATGCTGCCGGAAGACAAGGCCGCCAACGACCCGCGCTGAACGTCCGTCTTTCGTCCGAATTCCATGCATCCACAAGACATCACCGACCAGGCCATCCACGCCTGCCTGCAGCAGACGCTGCAACCGAGCCATCTCGAAGTGCTCGACGAAAGCGCCGCGCATGCGGGCCACGTGGGTGCTAACGGCAGCGGCTACGGCACGCATTTTCGCGTGCGTATCGCTTCGGTGGCACTGGCCGGCAAAAGCCGCGTCGCGCAGCATCGCCTTGTGTATGATGCCCTGCGCCAATTTCTGGATGCCGGCCTGCATGCGCTGGCGATCGAAGTCCTACCGGAACCTTCCACGCCGACCGCGGTCTGAACCTGTCTCGTGAGCCGACGCTCGCCGCGTTTCCCGGGGCCTTCCGATAAATCCGGATACCTCGCCGATGCGGCCCGGGCCTTAAGCTTTTCTCTTCCTTATCTCTACTCCAACAACGGATCTCCGAGGACCTCTATGCTGAAAAATCGCACGACTACCGCGCGCACCGTGGTCGCGGCCGCACTGCTGGCGGCCTTCACGCTGCCCGCGCTGGCACAGAACATTGCCGTGGTGAACGGCAAGGCCGTGCCCAAGGCCCGTGCCGACGTCCTGAGCGCGCAGATCGCCAAGTCCGGCCGTCCGATCACGAACGAGATCGAAAGCCAGATCAAGGACGAGGTCATCGCCCGCGAGATCTTCCTTCAGGAAGCGCAAAAGCAGGGCCTGGAAGGCACGCCCGACTACAAGAACCAGATGGAACTGGCCCGCCAGACCATCCTGATCCGCGACCTGTTCGCCAAGTGGCAGGACGCCAACCCGGTCAGCGACACCGAAGCCAAGGCCGAGTACGACAAGTTCGCCGCTGCCAACGGCACCAAGGAATACAAGGCGCACCACATCCTGGTCGACAAGGAAGCAGATGCCAAGGACATCATCGCCCGCCTCAAAAAGGGCGCGAAGTTCGAAGACATCGCCAAGAAGCAGTCCAAGGACACCGGCTCCGGCGCCAACGGCGGCGACCTGGACTGGGCAAGCCCCAACAGCTACGTGCCCGAATTCACCGCCGGCCTGACCGCGCTGAAAAAGGGCCAGGTCACCGACACCCCGGTGAAGAGCCAGTTCGGTTACCACGTCATTCGCCTGGACGACGTGCGCGAATCCAAGCTGCCTCCGTTCGACCAGGTCAAGCCGCAAATCGTGCAGCAGTTGCAGCAGCAGAAGCTGGCCAAGTACCAGGACGAACTGCGCTCCAAGGCCAAGGTCGAGTAAGACCTGCCTGGCGCACGAGACAAAGCGGCCTGCGGGCCGCTTTTTTTATGGTGCGTCGGATCGTTTTCGATGGTCGGCGGCGCTCAACGCTGCACTGCCCAGACCCAAGCACCCACCAGGCCCATCAACACCGGTTGATGCAGCATGTACCACGGCAGGCTGTGGCGACCCAGCCAGGCCAGGCCCCGTCCCGCCGCACCGCCGCCGAGCGGACCGGTCAGCCAGCTCGCACGCCGTTCCACCACCAGGCGGCCGGCTGCCAGCCCCCACCACAGCACTCCCAGCCAGGGCAGCAAAGGCACGTAGTCCTCGGTAAAGGGCTTGACGGTCACCAGGCCCAGCGCTCTCAGCGGCACGGCATTGAAGGCGGCCTCCAGACCGGTGCCCGCCAACATCTGCGCGGCCACGAACGGCAAGCCGATGGCCAGTGCGCCCAGCGGCCACAGCCAGCTTCCCAGGCCGGCCGACAGGCGCGCCACGACGAGCATCGCCGCCAGGCCATGCAGCACCCCGAAGCCGATGAAGGTGTCGGGAAACATCAGGTACGAGCCTGCCGTGACCAGTGCCGCACAAGCCGCGACCTGCGCCCACCGGCGCCAGAACCGCGGCCACCCCTGCCCTGCGTGCAACGCCAGCGCCTGGCCCATGCCGGCGCAGAACAGGAACAGGCTGACGATGGCAGCGCGCTGCACCGTCCAGACCGGATCGGCCAGCATCTTCTGCTGGATGAGGCCGTGCATGTTGAGGTCGAAACAAAAATGAAAAACGGTCATCCAGACGACGGCAAGGCCGCGCAACGCGTCGAGACGCATGGCGCGGCCTTGGAGCCGGGGGGTACCGAAAAAACGGTTCGCGAAAAGCATCGCGGCAGTTTAGTGACTGCCGCCGGCCCTCGCGCCGTCTCTTGTCAGTAGCTTTTCGGATTGACCGAGGGCGACGGGATCTCACCGGTCTTGTTCGCCGCCTTCATCTTGGAGTTGCGGGCGTCGCGCGCCGCCTTGCGGTCGGCCTTGGTGGTGCCGGAGTTCTTGGACATGGACGGGCCCTTGGGCGTGCCGTCGGCACCCATCGGCGCCGGAGCGGGCGTGGCGTCGCCGGCAGGTTTGGCAGCACTGCCCATTGGCAGCTGGGGCGAGCGGGCGGTGCCGTCGGCCGGGCCGGGAGGGCTTTGCGCGAAGGCCTGGGAAGCCAGAAGGGTTGCAGCGGCGATGGCGAAGGCGATCTTTTTCATGAGGATCCTCTTGGGTTGATCGATGTTTTAAGAGGCCCGTGCCGGTTGCGCGGGCCGTGAAAACATCTTGCTCCAGCCGCCTCGGCCAATTTGTTACCGGCAGTGTGAATCCGGCTACTTCAGTGCGTGTCGGGCCATCGGACGACACGCCACCGGGAAGCCGGACGACGCTGCGACAGCCCTGTTTTACCGATGCACACGCATGGTGCGCGTCCTCGCCGATCGCCACTGCCACGCTGCACCCGAGACCATCGCCAGCGCCATCAGGCTCCAGAGCCACAGCTGCAACAGGCGCCGCAGCGCATCCGCGACGGCCGGAGGCGCGTCCGGCTGGCGCTCCAGCCGGATACCGGCCCGAGGCAGCGCCGACGCGGGCGGTGCAGCCGGTGCTGGCTGCACCACCGCCGCATCGGTTTCAGCGACCGACATGCCCGTCGCGCTGCGCACCGATGCGGCACGGCGCTCCGGCGGATCCTCGGCATCGACCCAGCGCCGTACCGAAGCCTGCTCGGCCGCCAGCGGTGCCTGCCGCGTCAGCTCGCCGTACAGCCGCGCCACCTGTCGCCGGGCTTCGTCATCCGCCGCCCAGTAGCCCTGGCGCTGGGCCTGCACCAGCCGCTCCAGGGTTTGCGCAAACGCCTGCGGATGGCTGCGCATCCAGGCGGTGATGCCCAGACCGTGCTTGTCCTGCAGCAGCGTTTCGTAGAAGCCCTGCCAGTGGTCCGAGCGGATGGTGTCGCGCGACACCGCCTGCCATCCCCACGCGAACTGCACCGCCTTCAGGACCTGCAGCGTGCCGGCGTAGCCCTCCTGCTTCTGCCCCGCCAGCCAGCCGGGATGCAGGTAGCGCGACTGCATTTCCAGCGCGACCGCCCGCGAGGCCGACTCGGTATGTGGAGCCGCGCTGTCCTGCACCTGGCTCACGAACAGGTCCAGCCCCTGGGTACGCCCTGCACTGCGGGCGGCGGCAGACAGCCCGCCCAGGTACTGGAAGGGATCGTCCGAGCTGACCACGCCGTGCAGGTTCGAACTGCGCGACATCACCGCCGCATCGGTATGCCGCAGGTGGGCGCCCAGGGCTTCGGCGGCAGCGCCCGCCGGCAGGCCCGGCACCGGCCGGCCGTCGACATACGGCTGGCTCATCCGCTGCAAGAACAGGTCGCCCAGCCGCGCGTCGTCGCGTTGCAGGCCGTCGTCGAGCACGGCGTCGGCGATGCCGGTGCCGTAGTCGCCCGCACGGTTGCCGAAGCTGCGCGCCCGCGCGAGCAATGCCGCCTGCTCGCCCGGCACGCCGCGCTGCCGGAGTTCGGCCTCGACCTGCCGCGTGTTGCGTGCCACGGCGTTCGGCTCGCCGCCGGCCTCCGGCTCGGCGGCGGCCAGCGCCACGGCCTGGTCGAGCAGCGACATCAATTGCGGAAACTGGTCGCGGTACGACCCGGTGACGCTGAGCAGCACGTCCACGCGCGGCCGCCCCAGCGCTGCCCCCGGCACCAGCCGTACCCGCTGCGGCCGGCCGGACGCGTCCCAGACCGGCCGCACGCCCAGCGCCACCAGCGCCTGCGCCTCCAGCACGCCCTGCTGGCGCAGCGTCTCGCCGGCCCACAGCGACAGGGCCAGGCGCTCCGGCATGCGGCCGGCGTGTTCGGCGCGCCAGGTCTTCAGCCAGTCGTCGAACAACGCTTGCGCCACCGCATAGGCCTCCTCGGTGGGCAGGCGGGAGGGGTCCAGGCCGGCAAGGTTGCGCCCGGTCGGCAGGCTGTCCGGATTGCGAACGGGATCGCCGCCATAAGCCGCCGGCAGGAAACGCCCGTCCAGCGCCGCCAGCAGGCCGGGCATTTCGCCCTCGGTGGCCAGCAGCCGGTCGAGTTGCTGCGCCCGTTCGGCCAGCACCCGCAAGGCCGGCGTGTCGATGGGTTTGCGGGCGGCGTGGTTGGGCACGAAGCCGGCGCCCGCGGTGTCCGGGCCGCGCGCCTCCTGCCGCAGATCGAGCGTGCTGGCGGCTTGCGCGTCGCGCAGCGCGAGCTGAAGCCAGCGGGCCGGCCGGGCGGTGGGCATGGCGGCGTAGTCGATGAGAAACGCCTCGTCGATGTCCTCGCCTAGCGCCTCGATCAGCGGCTTGCGCAAGGTCTGCAGGATGGTCTGCCGCCGCGAGACCTCGTCGGGCGCCACGCCGAAACTCGCCAGCCCGCGCGGCTGGGAGCTTTGCGCCAGCGTGTCCAGGTAGGGGTGCAGGATTTCCAGGAAGCCCTCGAAGTCGGCGGCGATGCGCGCCGGCGTCCAGCCCAGGTCGCGGTCCAGCCCGTGTTCGCCGAACTGCTTCACCAGCGTGCGCTCCAGGGCGGTGCGGGTGGCGCCGGCATCCACGGTTTCCCACTGGTGCATCAACTCGTGCATGCCGGCCATGCGGGCGTTGAAGCCCGCCGGCGAAAACACCGGCGTGCGATGGCTCACCATCACCGCCCGCCCCCGCCGCTTGGCGGTCAGGGCTTCGCCGAGGTTGTCGACGCTGTACGGATACACCACCGGCACGTGCCCGGCGGCCACCAGCGGAAGCATCGCGTCGTCGTCCATGTCCAGGCCGCGCGACTTGCCCGGCGCGAATTCCTGCGTACCGTGCGTGCCGAAATGAATCAGCGCGTCGGCCTGTCCGGCCCACAGATAAGTGGCGAGGTAATGGTGCGACAGCGGCGTCTTGCTGTGGTGCGCGAACGCAGACCGGCCGGCGCGCAGGGTTTCCTCCCGAGGCGGCTGCGGCAGAACCGACAGCTTGCCGATCTGCAGACGCGGAATCACGAACACCGGCTCGCCCCGCCACTCGACCTGGAACGCGCTGCTTTCGGGCGGCCCCCACCGGCCGATGACCCGGTCCTGCACCGCCCGGGGCAGCGTGGCGAACCAGCGGCGGTAGTCGGCCAGCGGAAAGGCTGCCGCACGGTCGTCCCGCAGCAGGCCGCGCAAATCGGCGCCGGGGTAATACGCGCGCACCAGCGGCTGCAGCCCGGCGATCCAGTCGGCCTCGGCGACCGGACGGGTGTCGTAGCCGGCATCGACCAGGCCGGCCGACACCCGCTCCAGGCTGCGGGGCACGTTCAGAAAGGACGCGCCGAAGCTGCTGCCGCCCGCCGGATAGTCATAGACCATCGCGACCAGGCGCTTGTCGGTTTCGGGCCGGGTCTGCAGGGCGATCAGCCGGCGTGCCTTGGCGACCACCGCGTCGGCCTGCCGGGCCACCAGTTCGGTGCGCCGGCCGCGGTCGGACTGCGTGGTGACCAGCACCGGATCGATGGCACCTGCGCTTTCAGGCTGGGCGAGATAGAAAGGCACGTCCGCGCTGCCGAGGCCGGTCGGGTCGGCCTCCCATGCGCCGGTGTCGCCGAGGCGGTAGGGCTGGGTCGCCAGCAGCGGCGTTCCCCAGCGCTGCAGCAGCGGCTGCAGTTCTGCCGCGCGCGGCAGCAACTGGTGCAGCACGATCACGCGCGGATGCGCCCGCCCCTCGGCCGGCAAGCCGAGCAAGGCCTGCAACTCGGCCGGCCCGACCGCGGAAGAAAACACCGCATAGGCCAGCAGCCCCTGCCGCCGAAAGCTGCGCAGCCAGGTATCGAGCCACTCGGTGCCGCCGTCGACGAAGTGGTAGCGGTGCACCAGCACCGCCACCGCCGGCAGCTCGCGCAGGCCCGGCTGCGACTGTTGCCACGCGGCCAGCGCGGCGGCATTTGCGAACGTGCCGGCGTGGTCCGGCAGATACAGGCCTTGCGCCGGCCAGGGGGCCGGTGCCGGCACGGCCGGCGCCGGACGGCCGTCTACCGCGGCGCGGGCCAGTGCGAAAGCGGGGCCGATATTGGTTTCGCCGCCCGCGCGCAGGTAGGCGGCGATGTCCCGCTCGCCTTCGGGGCCGCTGGCGGCGGCGGTGGCCCAGACGGTGCGCGACGCCGGCCGGTCGCAGGCGGGCGCCTGTCGCAGCAGCCCGCGCAGGCGCGCTTCGATCGACGGGTGTCGTGCGTCGATCCACACCATGGCGGCCGCCTCGCAGGCAGTTTGCAGGGCGGCGGCGTCCGCTGCGGTGAGCGGCGTGGAACCGGCGACGTCGTATTCGAAATGGCGTACCACGAAACCCGCGTCCGCCCCCAGGCGTTCCACCAGCGCCGTGCGGCTGGCGTTGGTGACGTCGGAGGCGATCCACAACATCGGCGACCCGGCCGCGCCTGCGGACAGGGCCTGCAATGCCAGCGCGCCCGCCAGCAGCAGGCGGGCTGCCCAGCGAAGCGGCTTCACCGCGCGGATGGCGGCGGCGCCGCGGTGGGGGACCCGCCCGGGGCCGCGGCTTCGGCTCCCGCTTCGGGTTCGGCTTCGGCTTCGGGCATGTAGACCATGGTGCCGTCCTGCAGCCGGTAGGCCACGCCGGCGCGGACGCCCTGCCCTGCGCTGGCGCTGCCCGAGCCCTTGAAACGGACGTCCTTGCCGTTTTCGCGCACGACGATCTCCATGTCGGGCTGGCCGGGGTTGCGCACCACGGTCGCGCCTTCGGGGAGTGATGCCTGCTTTTGGGCGGCCACGGCGGTCATCAGGGCGACCACCAGCACCAGGAACACGTCGACCAGATTGACGGCGGAGAGCATCGGGTCGTCGTCTTCGTCGTCCTGCAGGATTTTCAGGCTGCCTCGGCTCATGGGGCCGGGTCTCCGCGTTGGAGGAAGGTCTTGCGCAGCACCAGGAGTTCGGCGAGCAGCCAGCGGCGGCGGACCGAATACACCACCAGGCCGATGGAGGCGGCTGCAAGGGCCAGGACCACGCCGGCGAAGGCACCGCTGAAGACGGCGAGGGCTTGCTGGCCCTCGCCGCCGGCCACGCTCTGGAGGGCGGGGCCCAAGGGGACCATGGTGGCGATGAGGCCCAGCATGGGGGACAGCCGGCTGAGGAGACGAATGGGTTCTATCTGGCGGAGAACCTGCAGTTCGAGGTCGTCCATGGAGGTTTCGGGGGTGGCTCGCAGCGCGGTGTGGGAGGGGTTTTTCCAGCGCTGGAGGGCTTCGGTGAGGGTGGCGCCGGCTAACCACAGGCTGTAGAGGAAGGCGAGGCCTACCAGGATCAGGACCGGTAGGAGAAGGGCTTGGGCGATTTGGGTGAAGCCTTGTTCCAGCATGGTTGTTTTTTTGTTTGTCGGGGGGGCGATTATAGGGGGTGTTTTTTTATTATTTCTTTTGATGGATTATTTTGTTTTTCCTTTGTTTTGGTTGGTTTTTGATTATTTCTGGGGGTTATTGGGTATTTTTTTACTGCCTTCGGCTTGATGCTTCTTTTGATCCCCTTCGGGGTGAGACCCTACGCCGGTGGCGGTAACTTTCTTTTCGCAAAAAAGAAAGTCACCAAAGAAATTGCTTCGGGATCGGGTAGCCATACAAGAATCGGGCTGTCGCTG